>Ga0207707_10000012_pt1 | contig 280486 bp, 216 predicted proteins | sample KBSC83BmetaG_FD_184336 | JGI IMG/M metagenome (GOLD analysis project Ga0207707, IMG submission 184336) | Corn rhizosphere microbial communities from Kellogg Biological Station, Michigan, USA - KBS C8-3B metaG (SPAdes) (version 2) | ecosystem: Host-associated > Plants > Roots > Rhizosphere ... | reverse complement strand
GCAGAAAGAATACATCTACGGCGCCAGCGGGTTGCTAGCCACCATTGAGCCAACCGCGGTGAACTCGAACGGCACGCGCTACACGACTTCCGATAACCTCGGCACTCCACGCGTTGTCACTAACTCCTCTGCCGGTGTTGTCAGCCGCCACGACTACAAGCCCTTCGGCGAAGAAATCGGCTCTGGCATCGGCAGCCGCACCACTGGTATGGGCTACAGCGTTGCTGACGGACTAAGGCAACGGTTCACCTCAAAAGAACGGGATAATGAAAGCGGGATGGACTACTTCGGGGCCAGGTACTACTCATCAACTCAAGGACGGTTTACGAGTGCAGATCCGTTACTCGAGAGTGGTGAGGCGTCGCAACCGCAGAGTTGGAATCGTTACTCTTATACTGTAAACAATCCGCTTAAGTACACAGACCCGGACGGACTCCGCTATGTTCAACGAACTCTTAAGAATGGGCAGATTCAATACGCGTGGTGTGCCACTGACGAGTGTTACGACCACGCGATTGATTCCAAGAGTAAAGACTATGCAGGTTGGACAGCTGTAACGTTCGACGAGAGTAAACCGTTCACGTATTTAACAACACCCGGAATCGGTGGCGAACGTTATTCTCGGTATACGCTGAATACCGATGGAACGAATGGATTTTCCACGATTCTTGAAGGTGGTAATGCCGGTCTCACCACAGATTGGACTGCTCAGTTTGCGATAGGAAGTGCAATCGGCGGTCTCATGAAAGCGGTGGGCGGCGGTCTCGGCGCGCTCCTAACTCATGAAGCCCAACATGACGCTGCAGTAGCAGCCGGGAGTGAAGCCGGGACTCTGTGGCCGGGACAAGGAACTGGTCGTGTCATCATCCGAGGCATAGAGTACACGGAGCATGCTATAGAGCGGATGGCTCCGCGCGGCTTTGGGGGCCGGGGAGTACCAGTCACTGTGGTAGAAAATGCCATTAAGAACGGGACCAAGTCGGCAGGTAGTCAGCCGGGCACGGTAATTCACATTTTCGAGAATGTTCGCGTTGTCACCAATCAAGCAGCTAACCGAGTCATTACTGTCATCACGACTGGACGTTAAGCTATGCACAGAGTTGAAATGAATGAGCACCAGCATCGTGTCTGGCTGCGGATGATAGAAATGATTGAAAGTTACCACAAGGGGGCTGTAAGTTTTCCGCAACTTGTAGGAGACCTTCAAGGGGCATTGGATGCGGGTGAGTTCCAGGACTCTGGGCTGATCGAACAGTTTTATGACCTCTGGCAGCCACTCGAAATCACCAACGCGGTAAGGGGCGATGCTGTTACCTACGAGGAGGTAGCGGAAAATGTCGAAAGCCTGCAACGTTTTCTGCTTGAACACCTCATTACAGAGCAATTCGAAAAATCTTAAGAACTTCACCAGCCTGCCTTCAGTTAATCGGGGCCAGGAGATGCTCGGCGGAATGCTGGCTGCGGCACAACCAGTCATGGATGCAAGTGACGATTCTGTCAAGTCGCTTTCATTCAGCGGTGATGGCCGTTTTGTGGCTACTGGCACCTTATCGGAAGAGGTCCGGATATGGCATGTAGCTGAAATTCTGCAGAAAGCACAGATATCCAATATCCCCTCATTTGTGCGAAAGCTGAGCGAGTGAGTGCTGAAAGGTAAGAAAGAGTGAAGCCCACAAAAACGGCAACCAAAACTGGGACAGGCTGCGTAGGTCAAATCGTTTCTTTTTCACAAACACGACGCACATTTGATGCTACGCTCGTCTCAAATTTTTGACTTCTGATCTTCTCCTTAGGAACTGGTCACAGGATCAGATCTGATTTTGGTCCAAATGTTTCTCGGTGCAGTTGAAAGATCAGTTTTCATCTCCGATTATCTTAAAGCCTGCCCAGTAGAAAGGATGAAGGTACTGTCGACTCTTTAGGAGCATCGTCGTTCGTCTTTGTTAGGAGCAAGTGGGAGTAAAGGGGCTGACGGTTATCGAGGACGCCGTGAGTGGCAAGATGAATCCTCGAGTAGGTCGATGCCAAAGCCTTAAAACTTTTTTCGCTCGCCTCTCGTCCGATCAATACTTTGGCTGCTTCACCATACTTCTTTGCGACGGTTCTTATTTCGGTTTCCGCCTCTGGCAATGGGCACAGCTCTTCATTGCGCTGTTTATCTTTCCCTATGACTGGATTGCCAAACGCAATCAAGTTGTCTCGCTTTTCGATACCAATGGTCTCTCTTGTCATCTCACGCAATACGCTCAAAGACGTGGCATAGGACCACACATAGTCTTCTGTCAGATAATGATTAGTTCCTACCGTCAGGAGTTTTGAGCAAGTAAAGACACTCACGTAAACACGTTCGCATATTGGTCTCGCAGCCTAAGCGAACGTTGGTTTAACTGCAGAGGCCCAACAAGAGTTTCGAGAATTAGTTCGCCTTAATCCGAAATCAAAGTTGCAAACAAGCTTCTCACAGATGTTAGTGGTAGAGACTCTTTTGAATGACTAAGTAACCAGCATCAATTCTAGCGGAGGAGCAATGCAGACATCCGGATAGAGGTGGGCTGGCGCACCGTCCTTCTGTTGTCCTCGCAGGTCAGCCATGAGCGCGTAGACAATGAAAAGGAAAGTTTTAATCAACATTTTCGTGTCAACATTTTCGTTGACAGTGGTCTAACGCAAGAGTAAATTGCGGCCTGTTAATCCCCCACAACTACGGTAGGATCCTCCCCCAACTATTGTTCTCACGTTACGTGCGACTTCCCGACTTCCCCTTCAGGCCTCGCGTCAACGGAATTCGAAAGTCTTTTTAAGCAGGTGAATTAAGTACGAAGAGGACCACCAGATTTTTGCGTCTTGGTCCTCTTTAAAGAAGTGGCTCCGCAATCAGTAGCAGCCGATCACGGAGCCTAACCACAAACTCGAAACCTCTGCAGCTGTGCGCAAAGGATGAGTTCTGGGCTGAAACCATTCTAGACCAGTGCCAGCAGAGGCCTCAACCTTGGGAGGCAACCTCTCGTGTTTATTACATAAATCATTACCAGATATTCATCTTCTGCTAACGGCCTGAGTAGTTACCGAAGCAAGGACATCAAACTCTTATTTCGGAACCAAGTGATAACTGGTTCATTGGAGGAATTATGCTTAACGAGCGATATGTAAATTCTTTCAAGCTATTAGTGATTTCCTCGATAGCGTTGCCGTTATTCGTATCGCCGAGCGATGGCGGGTTGCACAAAGTTCACGCTTCAAGTCGATGCAGACTTGTATGCCTGTTCCTAATAATTCTGTTCTTCTCAGTTTTAAGTATTCAGGCGCAGGACGATGATAATCCAAAAAGAGGCTTCAATCCGGGTGGTTCGTATGCCATAAGTCAGATCGAGACGATCAATAAAACCGATGGTAACGTGATGCTCAATATTCCGCTCGCTTCCCTACCACCTGGGAGAACAGGCCTAAACGCCACAGTGTATCTCACATACAACAGTAAGCTCTGGAACTCAACTTCGACGCGTGTCTATGATCAATATCCCGAGTTCGACGTGTTGTTATACACGGAACATGAACTCGAAGTGTCAGAGAATGGCGGTTGGAGACTTGGTGTCGGATATTCTTGGGAAGATCTAGAAAGCTTGGCGGACCCCTGTGGAGCGCACGGTTACCTTCATAAAGTACAAGTGACGTTCCCGGATGGTAGTCATCATGAATTTCGTCCGTACGGCTATCAGGACAAAGACGGCTATTTCCAAATAGGTCCAGACGGGTGGCGCTATAACTACAATTACAGCTACTGCCAATCACAAGGAGTTGTCAATTTAGTTCAAGCTACGACCGGAACGATGACCTACTACAGCACTGACGGCACGTACATGAGGCTCGAGATTGCACACGACAGTGACGGTTGTTGCGATCAGTACGAGAATAATTCTTGGACTTTATACCTACCTGATGGCGGGCGCGTTGTTGGCACACCAGTGTCAGGACTGGAACGCATTTATGATAGGAATAATAATTACATCGAAATCGTAAACAGCTACCCAACTACACAAATTTCAGATCAATTTGGTCGGTCAATTGTTATCGATACAGATCCAAACAATGCTGCTAACCAACGCATCACGTCTCATGGCGTCAATAATGAAACCCTTCAATGGGTAGTTCACTACAAAAACATTTCAGTAAACAAAAACTATAACAATTGCAGCGGATCTCATTGTGGGGGTGGATTGGTGCCTCTTCTCGCTACCCTCGGCGTGGTTGACCAAATTACTTTGCCCACCCAACTGGGCAGTCTTAGCTATACATTCGGTTATAACGTACCAGATGGTACAGGACCACCTTGGCCTCCTACAACGTTTGGTTGGGGACAGCTGTCATCCGTCACTACGCCATCGGGTGCCCGTGCAAATTATCACTACCGGTATGATGGGGTAGATGGTAAAGCTTGGTCCTCAATTTTATACAGTAACTATCCCACGAGTAAGGACCTTATATATCAAAGCGAAAACGATGGCGTATCGACTCCCGTAACCGAAACATGGGCTTACTCATTTGATGTAAATGGTACTAACAGCAGTCAGATCACAGATCCCGATGGTGGAGTAGAAAAAGTCTACTTTTTTCCAAGTTCACCGAAATGGGAAGCACGGCTTGTCTACAAGAGCGAACATGCTGATGGGTCGGTGAGTGAAAGACTATGGCTCGACAATACGCCGGCGGGTGCCGGTTCATATAACTATTCAGGCGCTCTACAAAAAATGAATCCGTTCGTAAAGACGGAATTCACGTCAATAAGAGATGCCTTGGGAAACCTTACGAAGACCGCTATCAAGGACTACAATTACGACAAGAATGGCAACGTGACCTCAGTCTCGGATTACGATTGGGTTTCGTATGCAGATGTCCCACGCGATGCCAGCGGAATGCCAACTGGAATACCAGGCACAGCGATTCTAAAAAGAGTTGTTACCAACACCTATTTCAACAGCACCCCAACGGCGTCTGACATAACCACAGATAGCGTAAATGCATATTCGAAACCAGGTTCCCCAAATGTGCACAATGCGATCGCCTCCTCTGAGATTGGCGATGGTACCGTAATAAAAGGCCGAACAGAATTTAGTTATGACAGTGCGGGAACAACCGCTAACTTGACGGCCAAAACAAGTTGGGATTCCTCAAAAGGGACTTACTCAAATCCATTAACAACCTCTAATTCGATCTCGACTTCAACACAATACAACCAATACGGTGCTCCCACACTGGTTACCGACGCGCGAGGCAACCAAACGCAGTTCTACTATGGGCCGATCAGTGGATTCAGCGACCTTTACCCGACTCAAGTCAAGAGTGCTTATCAAACTTCAGTGCAACGCACTGAAACACGCGGCTACGATTTCTATACCGGACTGGTGACGCTGGTAACAGATGTTGATAATAACGTTGCCACGTCCATGGATTACGACGTATTTGGCAGGCCTACTCTTGTGCGGGAGGCGAAGGACAAGCCCAGTGAGACGCGAACCGCAACCGAGTATTCAGATAGCTACCGTCGAGTGATCGTTAAGCGCGATTTAAGCACAGTGGGTGACGCCAAACTAGTTACGATCCAGCACTATGATCAGTTGGGCAGAATTCGATTAAGCCGACAACTCGAAGATGTCTCGACGCAAAGCCCCACGGATGAAACGACTGGAATCAAGGTTCAGACCCGCTATATATTCTCAGGTTCTAACAGTTATCGATTGATATCGAACCCATTTCGTGCGGCAACTTCGAGTGGAGCTAGTTCGGAGTTAACAATGGGATGGACTCGAAGTAAGTTTGACAATGGAGGACGCCTACTGGAGGTGCAGACTTTTGCTGGGGGCGATCTCCCGTCTCCTTGGGGCCTTAACGGGACTGGAACCGGAACAGTTACAACCAGCTATGATGCCAATTTTACTACTGTTACGGACCAAGCACTAAAAGTGCGCCGCAGCATGACCGATGGATTGGGACAACTGGTGAGAATTGACGAACCAGATAATAGCAATGACTTAGGAACAACGAGCAGTCCAACACAACCTACGAACTATAACTATAATGCTCTCGGAGACCTCATTAAGGTAATACAAGGTTCTCAAACGAGAGATTTCACTTACGATTCACTCTCAAGACTCACCAGCGCACAGAACCCCGAGAGCGGCACTGTCAGCTACGATTATGATAACAATGGAAACTTGTGGCATCGGACCGATGCTCGAGGTATCACAACGACCTTAGCGTACGATGCTTTGAACCGCCCCACGTCAAAGACCTACAACGACAATCCGCAGACACCGACTGTTAATTACTTTTACGATGCACAGGCCCTACCGAATGGAGCACCGAGTTTCAGCCGTGGTTACTCATCCGGTCGCTTGGTAGCGGTCACTTATGGCGGAGGTAGCAGCGGTAGTTATCGAGGTTATGACGAATTAGGTCGTGTTGTTCGACAATACCAGCAGACCGATTCGGTTAATTACCTGGTTGAGGCAACGTACTTTGCGAATAGCTCGAATAACGTTCTGACGTACCCTTCAGTACCTGGAGCATCCGACAGAAGAACAGTAACGTATGCTAACGACAGCGCTGGCAGAATCGCGTCCTTGAGCAGTTCCGCAACCAGTTATGCTCCAGCCGCGAGCGTTTCCGGAATCGCATATGCTTCTCACAATGCGTTGAGCACTGAAACCTACGGCAACAGCCTGGTGCACGCAATTAATTACAATAGTCGTCTGCAACCGATCGAGATCAAGTTAGGTACGAGCGGCTCGCCAACTTCAATCGTCGATCTTGCCTACAGTTTCGGTACTACAAACAACAATGGCAATGTTCAGAGCATGAGTTACAGTGGCGGTGGATTAAGTTATTCACAGACTTTTGGTTACGACTCACTGAACCGATTGACAACGTCGCAGGAAAATAACGGTTCAAGCTGGTCGCAAACGAACGGCTATGACCAATACGGCAATCGTTGGATTGACTATGGCGGCGGAGTTCACAATCTGTCGTTTAGCACCTCCAATAATCGAATCACGACCAGTGGTTACAGCTATGATGCTGCGGGCAATTTAACAAACGACACACTGCATGTGTTTACTTTTGATGCGGAGAACAACATTAGAACTGTGAATGCGGCATCTGCTTATGTCTACGATGGTGAGGGCCGACGCGTCAGAAAACTTGTCGGTGAAAATCTGCGATTCATTTACGGAATAGGAGGTCAAGAGATTGCCGAGTTCGATGGCGGAACAGGAGCGCTACACAAGGAATATATTTATGGTGCGAACGGGTTAGTCGCAACAATCGAGCCCACTGCCATCAATTCCAACGGCACCCAGTACACAACTTCTGACACATTAGGTTCACCTCGCGTGATAAACAATTCCTCGGCAGCCGTAGTCAGTCGGCATGACTACATGCCTTATGGTGAAGAGATTGGATCAGGTGTCGGTAGCAGGACATCGGGGATGGGTTTCGCCGTTGCCGAGGGACAACGTCAGAAATTTACCTCAAAGGAACGAGATAACGAAACCGGCTTGGATTACTTCGGGGCGAGATATTATGCCTCGGTGCAGGGGCGCTTTACAGGCGTTGATCCTCAGAATTATCAGGCCATGCTTGATCCTAGTGACCCACAGTCTTGGAACGGTTATTCCTACGTCAATAATAATCCGCTTGAAAGAGTTGATCCTGACGGCAAAAACTTCTGGCACAAACTTAAAAACGCCTTTTGGTATGGTTACTTCGTTGAGGATGACGAGATTGCGAGGTTGGAGCAAGAGAGACGTGAGTGGTTGAGTCATAACTACTACGAGCAAGACTCAGAAGGTAACTGGCGACCCTTCGACGCCAGCAAATTATCCAGACAAGATGTCTTTGATAAGTATCGGGAAGTTCAAGCTCAATATGAGAACGGTCGGTTGCATGAACTTTCAGTTGATGAAGCTATTCAAGCTTGGGCAAACGTGTCTGGATCAAGTAGCAGTAGTGGTCCAACCAAAGGTCCTTCAGGCAAAGTCTCGACTGAAAAGTATCTTGAAAAAAATTGGGATAAAGCAACTTTCGGATCGATTAAAAAATCCATTGCTTACCACGTCGGTAAGCATAGCAAATTGTCGGCCGTAGAATATACTCAGCGAGCACTAAAAGCATTTGCTGATGCTTCTGCGACAAAGACGCCTACCACGGATATGTTGGGACGCGAAGCAATAAAGGTAGTTTCTAAAGAAGGGTCTGGATTATTTACCAAAGCTGGAAAGATAATATGGTTTCATCCGAACTGATAAGGGAGATTGGAAAACGTTATGAAGCTCTGACGCAGACGTCAATCGAACTGGGCAAGTACAGCGGGTTACTTTTTGACGTAGCTTTTGAGATCACGACGGCCGAGACTTTTGTGGCTGGTGTTGCAACCAAGATTATTGACCACAGTCGGTTGACAGCAGAAGATAGATTAATCGTTGGACGTCCGTTCATGCTCGAAGGTCGCTGGTGGAAATGCAACAGTGGAGGCGTTTTCGATCTTGGCGAGCACCCTGAAATCAGCCGTGCCGCTGTTGCGATAGAAGAGTTAAGAGCTACGTGCGAGAGAGCCCTGAACCTAAAGAGCAAACCTCATTAAGGATTTTGAACAACTTAGAACAACATGATTTGTGAAGCCCACAACTACATAATCGTGTTGTTCTTTGGAACATAGATAAAGCAAGAAGAAGGTGAACGGGTACAGCTACATTCCAAACAGGATGCGTGACGTTATGCATACTCGCGATGTTTCAGGCATTCGCTGAACTCTCACAACGACTGTCACCTACTATCCCCGATCAGGACAAAGCCTGCCCAGTCCTTAAGAACTTTTTGAGACGCCGTGGTTCCAGCTGAATTAAGAACACATTTGCTTCAGTTTATTGAGCGCGTTCTGATACCAGAGTAGGCACTCCACTCCTAGTGCAAAGTAGAGTAATCGGCGTACCTGAACCAGCTTCACAAACAAACTTAAGTGCGAGCTAGGTTTTAGATTCTCAAACAAATGAGATTCAGCGAATTGTGATCCTATTAACGCCAAGATTAGTAAAACCACGAGCCAAAATGGTCGTACATGAAACGCGTTCATCGGCGATATCACAGACGCGCGGCCTTTCAGGAGTTTCCCGATCTCGCGACCTCTGCCGATTCGGATTTCACGCTCAGCTACGGAAACGAAATGGAACGGAAGGACCATATAGATGATGCCCAACGGCAAAAAGTAGACGACGTTCTTCAGATAGGCCGCTTGAGCCGGCAGAGTTTCGAATTTTGCTTTCGTAATAACCGCGTCAGGCAATCCTGAGCCGAAGACAAAACTGATAACCAGACCGACAATGATGAAAATTAATATTACGACGGTCAGTCCTCCCGGGCCACCGCGCAATGTTCGTGTTCGGACTGTCTGTAATCCTAGCCATGACGTAACAAAGACCAGTAAGAACCCGCCGACTGCGAGCTCGATGGAGGTCGTCCCAAAACGATCGAATTCGTAAGCGGACTCAAGCAAAAAAGCTACAGAAAACAACGAACCATACAGAGCACAACTCACTAACAGATGAATCCTTGAACTCCTCGCGAGCGCTTTGACGATAGGGTAAGGATCCGAAGTGTGTTCTGAAGCCTCGATGGGTTTTCTTAGAGTCGTCTGTGGATGAGGACTCAATGATATAGCTGATACCTTGGGAAGAAAGACGAGACCCCGTCTTGGAATCGAACGAATAAAGCGACGTGGGTTTGAATTGTCGCCAAAAGTGTTCCTCAGGGTGTATAGGCACTGATCAAGGTTGTTCGACTCGAGAGCTATATCTCCCCAGACCTCTCTAAAGACACTCTCTCTCTCGACGACTTTGCCAGCATTCTGGATCAACAGCAGCAGAACATCGAAAGCGCGCTCGCCGATCTCGACAGGTTCCCCTGCCTTCAACAAGAGTCGGTTCTGAGGTTCGACACGAAAAACATCGAACTCATAAGCATAAGATTCGAAGTTTTCGACCAAAAATGCATCCTTCCCCACTCGTTAATAACAATTAAGACTAATTAAAGACTCCAAGCGAGCGCAACTTATAGCTTGTCCCTCCTAGCGGTATGAGGGTGCCGGAATCTGCTAAGGGGAATCAGAAATGCGCCGGAAAGTGCGAATACTCTTTTTGTCTGCCAATCCATGGACAACGAGTCGAATTCTGGTGGATGAAGAAGCTAGAGAGGTTTTCGAGAGGCTCCAGGAGGGTCCGTTCCGTTCCGAGTTCGAATTACATAAACACGCCGCCACCCGGCCCATCGACTTGCAGCGACTCCTCTTACTTTACCAACCACAGATCGTGCATTTCAGTGGGCATGGAACCAAGCGACAAAAATTGATTCTTGGCGGCGTCGCGGGTCGAGGCAAGACGGTCGATAGTTTGGGGTTGGCAGAAGTATTCGCACTCTATAAAGGGCACCTTAAATTGGTGTTGCTTAATGCCTGTTTCACAAAGCTGCAGGCTCGTTCTATAGCTCAAGTGATTGACTATTCCGTAGGGACCGGAAAAGGGATTGGTGACAAAGCAGGAGTTGCTTTTGCAGGTGCGTTCTATAGGGCACTCGGATTTGGCCGCTCGGTGCGAGCAGCATTCGAGTCGGCGAGAGCCGAGCTCGCCTTAACGAAGATGCCTCGAACTCAGGGAATCGAACTCTTTGTACGCGAAGGTCTCAATGAGAATGAATTGTTCCCACATTTTAACGAACCTGGCGACCAAGGTTTCGACGAAGACCTAGCAAACGAATCCTTGGAGCTACCTGGCGTGAGTTCGAACGCCAACAACGGATCGATTCTAAGAAGAATTGAGCACAGATCGGAAATCGAGTTAACAGTCACAAGCGTCGACGGTATCACCAGAATAAAAAAGACTGTTCGATCTGAGATGACCGAATACTGCGCCCCTCAGCAGGAGGCGCACTTATAGCGGCTGGCAATGATTCTTGAAGAAAACTAAAGTCGGCGCAGGCGTGGTGCGCTCATGAGACAAGTCACGACCGACCCGTGGAACGTGCAGGGTGACTGCGGAACCGAGCACCAATAACTAAAAGGAGATAAGAAAATGCCGGTCAATAAGCAGGGGAAGAATGAAGCAGCAAAACGTGCCACTACCGTTTCCCGTAAGACAACAACCCGAAAAGTGCCGGGGACGAGAGCTGGCACGCTCGAAGACTGGAGGGAAGGCCTGAGCCGTTCCGGTAAACCACCGGCCAGACGAGGTACAGCAATTCGAGACGGCCGATAGATTAATTTCCCCAACCCTCCCCGTGAGAAGGTAGCCCCTCAAAGGCTACCTTTTGACTCTTTCGGCTTTCATATCCCACTTACACCAAACCGTTGGACCGCGACATTCAACAGCAGCTCGAGGGCTGACGTTGAATCTCTTCGAAAGACGTGATAAACAGCCTTTTCTATTCAAGGCGAGTCAGCAAGCGACTCCGCAAAACTTAATTTCCAAAAGAACTGAAACCTGATGATTCCCCGATCACAACAATAGCTCAACGGAAATTACCCCCAACTTCATGACATTTCCCAAGTTCCTTTTGTCGCTACCATTTCTCGTTATAGCCGGAGGAGTGTTACCTCTCAAAACAAGCGGTCAAACAATACCAGCGCTACAGTTACAGCCGGGCACATCGCGCAACCGTCAGATCGCCCGAGGGGCAACCGCCACTTATGAAATCAAGGTTGAACGCGGAGAGCTACTGTCCTTTAGTATTGATAAAGGAGACCTCACACTGTCGACGGAGGTGTATGGCCCAAACGGAAAGAGTCTTTTGTTGAACGTAAGTGAGAGATTTGAGACTGTGACCCTTTCGGTCCCCAGCGAGACTGGAGGAACTTATCGAATAGAGCTTAAGTCTCGGGAGAAAGACGATAGGCCCCGTGAGTATGCGATCCGGTTGGAATGTTTCCGTCTCAACGCTGTAACTCGACGTCAAAGCGAAGCCCGACACGCAATGTCCAACGCCGAAGTGTTGCTCGCTGACTGGACTGAGTCATCTTTACGACGCGCAATCGACTATTACGACGAAGCAATTGAAGGGTGGATCGCAAGCAATTCGCTTAGTGAAGCGTCGCTTACGGCAATAAAGGTCGGCGATGTTTACTTCATGTTGAGCAACTATCCGGAAGCGTTAAAGCGTTATCGGAATGCGTTATCCCTGGCAAAAAAAGCATCAGATCGTCTGGCGGAAGCGCGCTCACTTAGTCAAATAGGCCTGATAGCTTCATACATGGGCGATAACGATGCGGCCCAAAAATATTTGGCAAACGCTATATCTCATCTCGAGGAAGTAAAGTCTGATCCAGGTGTTTCGAATACGGTTTTTGCCGAATCTTTATGCAACGCGGCCGAGGTCAGTTATGCAAGGGGAAACCTGGTAAGGGCATCTATTCAGTCTGACCGCGCGCTCAAGTTGTTCCAGGGCAACCGCCGCGGGCAAGCAAGGGTTCACTTATTCTCCGGCTATATCGCCGGCAGTGTCGGCGATCCTAAAAAGGCCGAGTCCGAGATTTCACAGGCATTGGACCTGTTCCGAGCTACTGATGACCGATTGGGTGAGGCATTGTCCCTAACAGCTTTTGGTTTATTCCACTCGCTAAAAAGAGATGAGGATCGCGCAATTGAGCTACACGAAACTGCAATCAAAATTGCTCAGACCTTGGGCAACCATCACACCGAAGCGATAGCATTAAATGCGCTGGGCCAAGCATATGAGAACTTAAACGAGTTTTCCCTTGCGCTTAATAATTACCAGAAGGCTCTAACAATATTTCAGCACATCCATGCCTTGGACCTGACTTCGGTTTCGATCTTTAAGATCGCAAAAGTCCATCGGTTGATGTCCAACTTCGACCAGGCACTCAATTACTACAATCGCGGTTTGAAGTTGAGTCGCGCTGCGAGAAAATTTCGCACCGAGGTTAATGCACTAACTGATATTGCGGTCGTGTATGCGATACAAGGTCGACCGGACAAAGCGCTCAAGCAATACGCGAAAGTTCAAGCCTTCTATAAAGCAATCGGAGATCAACGTGGGTGCGCCATTGCGCTTAATACAAGTGGCGATTTACTCCTTCAACTTGGTTTTTTCGATCGCGCGTTACAGGCTTACACGGAGGCATTGCCTCTCAGCAGAAAGTCGGGCGACAAGGGCATTGTCATTTCCAGTCTCTACAATTTGGCTCGTGTATATCGAGATCTGAAGGACTATAAGAAGGCGCTTTCAATGATTGAGCAGTCGCTTAGTCTAATTGAGGAGCTCCGTTCGAATGTCGGTAGTCCCGACTTTAGGATGTCTTACTTTTCCGGGGTTAAGAATCACTATGAACTGAAAATCGACATTCTAATGCAGCTCGATCACGCGAATCCAGGACAAGGATTTGGCAGCGCCGCGTTACTGGTTAGTGAGAAAGCTCGCGCACGATCACTTATTGAACTGCTCAATGAATCACAGGCTGATTTAGGAGCAGGGGCGACGCCGGAGCTACTGGCACGTGAACGCGAGTTGAAAGCTCTAATTAGCTCTCTTTCGAGATATGAGATGGAGCTAACGTTAAGTCGAAAGCATTCTGCCGAAATCGTCGAAGTTGGTCAGCAAATGGCTCGGCTTCGATCCGAATACGAAGCGGTACAGACAAAGTTGAGAGATCGAAACGCTCGAGCGGGATCTCTCACCCGCTTTACGCCAATTTCGGTTGAGCGGATCCAAGTGGAACTGAATGACGATACCTTGCTACTCGAGTATTCGCTGGGCAATGAACACAGTTATCTCTGGGCGGTTACAGCGTCAAGTTTTGCGAGTTATGAATTGCCTCCAAGAAAGGAGATCGAGCGCGCAGCTGGAGAACTCTACAAATTAGTTACCGCACGACAGAGAACTGAAGGCGAAACGGATGCTCAATATCAGGCGCATGTCGAGTCAGCAGACAGCCGTTATATGGAGTATGCAGGAGGTTTCAGTCAAATGCTCCTGGGGCCGGTAGCCAAACAACTTGGAAACAAAAGATTGATATTAGTAACTGAAGGAGCACTCCAATACATTCCGTGGGAATCGCTACCCGACCCGACCCTGGTTTCAGCCGGCATTTCAGACTCGTCGGAGTTGCTCATCGGAAACCATGAGATAGTTATTCAGCCTTCAATCTCGACTTTAGTAGCCATTCGCGCTGAGAGAGCTCGATCTCAATCACCAAACAGAACCGTTGTTGTCCTCGCTGATCCCGTCTTTGATCGGCGCGATGATCGGTTAACGAACGACGCGCCATCTTCTACCATTCGGGCTGCTGAAAGGCCCACACCGTCTGTTCCTTTGGACGAGCCAAAGCAACGAGGTGGTGGCCTGTCGAGATTGGCTCATACCTCGGAGGAAGCTAATGTCATCTCAGCGGCCGCGCCTCGTGGAACAACAATGATTGCGAAGGGCTTCGATGCTAGCCGCGAAACGGCAATGAGTTCGCAATTGGGTGAGTACCAAATAGTTCATTTCGCAACTCACGGTTTTCTCGATAGCGAACATCCGGAATTGTCAGGCATCGTCTTATCGATGGTAGATCGAAACGGAGTAGAGACTAATGGACTTTTAGCTTTAAACGACATATGCAATCTAAGACTTTCTGCCCAGGTTACGGTGCTCAGTGCATGCCAAACGGCACTCGGAAAGGATATCAAGGGCGAAGGACTCGTGGGTTTAACACACAGTTTCCTTTCCGCTGGTTCGAAAAGCGTTGTGTCGAGTTTATGGAAAGTAGATGACCGGGCAACTTCAATTCTAATGGCCCGGTTCTACGAATTGATGCTGCAAGAGGGAATGTCTCCGGCTTCCGCGCTTAGAGGAGCGAAATTAAAGCTGAGGCAACAAGAGCGCTGGTCCGCTCCATATTTCTGGGCTGGTTTCGTTCTCCAAGGCGAATACTCAAATCACATTATCGTCGAAAGGAATTCTCGTTGGCGGGTTGGTGTTCCAATGGTGTTAGCGTTGGTTGTTATTTCCGGTGCTTTACTAATAATTCATCAACGTAGGGTCCGCAGTTCCGGTGATCCCTTGATATAGCGCTGTAAAAAATTCTCACTCAAGCTATACAATGGCGCGGAATGGTCCGATATTCGACGGTTCCCCTTGAACATCTTGATCAAATCCTCGGCTGGCTCAACCCTGATCGTGAGGCGGCAGCGTTGATCTATGTTCAGCTTTGCCATGACCTCACAAAAATATTTGCCTGGAACCACTGTCACGACCCTGAAGCATTGACCGATGAAGTGATCGACCGAGTGGCTAGGAAGGTGCACGAAGTACTGCCAACCTACGAGGGAGACCCCCGACTTTTTTTCTATGGGATCGCACGAAACCTCATTCGAGAGAATTTGAAACGGGCCAAGACACAAGTCTCTCTTGAAGCCATAGACCTTCCTTTAGCTCCAGACATCCAGAGCGAGGAAGAAACGGCGATCATGCGCGAAGAATGTTTACAGTCATGTTTGCAACAACTGACCGCAGAAAAACGAGACCTGATCCTTGCCTATTATGCGAAAGAAAAACAATCGACGATCCAAAACAGATCACAGCTAGCAGATCGGTTAGGTATATCGTCACAGAGTTTAAGAGTGAGGGCTCATAGAATTAGGACCACTCTTGAGGATTGTATTGAAGCGTGTCTCGATCAAAAGGTGAACACGTGATGAAACGAATTGCTGAAAATTTCATTGTTGTGGGATGGAACGTTTTGGAGCAGTACTGATGAAGGAAGACCTGGTATCTGACACCCTACTCCGGAAGTTTCTATTAGCAAAGGTTGACGCAGACGAGCGGCAGCGAATTGAGCGTTTGTTTGTAACCGGTGTGATGCCGAGAGAAAGAGTGATTGCGGTCGAAGAGCACTTAATTGATGACTATTTAAACGACTCGCTTAGCAGAGAAGACAAGGAGAGTTTTCTCTTGCAATATGCTAATACACCGAGCCAACAGCGCAAACTCAGGATTGCGGCAACGATTAGAGACTGGGCAAAAGGTCAGGCCAATATTGGAGATAGTCGAAAACCTCGATCATTAAGTTTGGCTAGCCTTCGCCAGTGGATTATCACAAAACCTTTCTGGGTAGTGCCGATGGCTGTTGCAGCGACAGTGGTTATTGTTGTCGCAAGCGTATGGTCAATTCGTAACTCCCAAGATCGAAGGCCGCTGGCGTTGTTAGAGCAGCAAGTACAACAGCTAAATGACTATGGTAGCGCGGGAAACATGTTAGCGAGGACGTCCTTCACCTTGTCGCCAGTGTCGGTTAGAAGTGCGGAACGTCAGCCAGAGGTTACCGCTCGATCGGAGCACCGAATTGTTGAGTTGCGACTTCTTTGGATGCAGAAACAACAATATCCGAGTTTCCGTGCCATGATCCGGCGCACTGGCGACAACACTCCAATCACTATTAGAAATCTCAAAGTAGAAGCTGATGGTGTCACAGCAGTTCGGTTACTGCTGCCAGCGGCTGTACTTTTGCGTGGTCCTTACGAAATAGAGTTAAACGGAGTAAACGCTGAAGGTGTTACCGGCGCGAGCGACGAGTATGATTTTCTGGTAACGGACCAGGCAGACCCTCGGTAATTCTGTCCTGGGCAAGCAAGTCAAAAATTACCTGCCAATTCGCTTCAGCTCATCTGTAACGTTTCTCAACCAACTTCCATAAACATTAGAGCTGATCCAGTTTTGAACGTCCATCCAAACGGGACTGATGATTTCAGCGACTAATCCGAAAACCCAGCGGAACACGCTCGAAGGACAAGACAGATCAGTGGCACTCAAGCAGTGGCCTACACGCGTCGATAGAGTGTGAGGTCATACTCTAGTCATTATTAGTATGCACAAAACTCGGTGAGATTGGAGCGCCATAATGACAGTGTGGGGAATACTTGTAATGGGAGTGTCGGCAGTTGGGTATTTCTGGGCTTCGAACTATATCGGACAGAACGCTTTGAAAGCGGGCTTAGGGTCTTTATTAGGACAGTCGGATCCTACTTTCTCTTTAGCTAATACTGTCGCGACGTTCAGCCCGTTCACCTTTGCATTGGGTGCTGTGCTCTTGATTGCAGGCTTAGTGGTGCGCAAGAGAAGGGCGTCCACAAGCTGATCCTGAGTTTCGACGTAACAGTCGAAGGGAAAGGCGACAAACTGTCCAGGAGAGTACGACATGCGTAAGGGTATCCTAAGCGCTCTATTTCTTTGCCTCACCCTCACCTGGATAATTTTCGCGCAAGAGGGAAGAAAACCGCTCGGTAATTCCGATATCCTCGAGATGTCAAAGGCAGGTTTACCTGAGAATACGATTATCCTTGCTATACAAAAGGGGCCGACTGCCTTTGATACTTCCACCCAAGTACTCATCCAATTAAAGAACCAAGGTGTTACTGCTCCGGTCTTAGATGCGATGATTCGTGCAGGCACTGCTTCTGCGAGTTCGACACCGAACCCGGCGCCAACTCGCGAGAACAACATGATAAATCCTCTTACCTCATCTGCGAATGTGAGTGTTCCTTCCGCTGGAGGCGTGTGTCTGATTGACGGCCCTCACCGGACATCAATGAAGTACAGCACTCCAGAGATGCGGTCTAATAGCATGCTTGGCGCTGTAGTCAACCCATTGCATAAATCGCGAATAAGGGCGGCGTTCAGCGGCAATCATGCTCAAATACGAACCAAGAATACGTCGCCAGGGTTTGAACTAAGCATCGCGTCTGATGCTAATCCGACTGACGTAGTTTCATTAGTAAGACTGAAACCCAAGTCGGACTCTCGGGAGATCGAAACTCTACGGGGTGGCATAACTGGTGGATCATCCGGATTTCGAAAAGAGGACCGCCTTCCTATAACTCTTGAGGAAGCCACAGGCTCAACGGCGCCCGGTCAAAAACTCTACAGGATAAAACCAATTAATCCGCTGGTTCCCGGCGAATACGCACTTGTCTTTGGGAGTGCCGCCTATTACGACTTTGGAGTAGATGCAAACTGAAATCGCGAAATCGTCAGATTTGCAGATGGATCAATAATTTGGTCTTTGGTCTCGAACAATAATATTGAATACCGCTTGGCGAGGCTGGGAAGTAACAACCAGCGAAAGCTTGTTTGTGCTTGCGACCGACATTTGGATATATCGTAAAACTGCCAAGCACTATCGAAAGATTTATGGGCCTATTTCAGGGGATGCTCTAAAACAAACGACGAAGACGAATGGCTGGTACGACGTGCTCGCAGTCGAGAGGGCGGGCCGCAATAATTATACAGGCACCAGGTATCGATTTGATGGAACACGTTATCGTAAAGATTAGCGGAGACAAAACATAAGCACGACCACATTTTTGGAAGAAACGAAACCGCTGCATGCGAAAAAGCAAGCGTTGGAATCGCGGAAATGTGGAAGTGGCCGTCGGGATATTGGTCCTAGGTGCGCTTTGCCACCTTAAATCGTAAAACTATAAGAGGCTACCTGAATGATAGAACAAACCATCGCTATTCTCGCTTCTGGCTTATTCTTGCTCAGTAACTATGCCAACGTGACTGTGGTTGCTCAGCAAAGATCGCACACTCTGGAAGGAACTGTAGTCGAGGTAACTGGAGGGGCCCGTTGGCTGGGAATTGTGATTCTTGCAAACGGGCGGCGCTACGTTGTTGAGACCGCTGATGGAAACGATCCGAAGCGTGACCCAAAGATCATCGGTGGACAAGTTGAGGTGGTCGGAACGCATGTTCGCGTTTTCTACACGAGTATGTCCCCATCGGGCATTGTGGCTGAGCCCGTTTTAAACGTTACGAAGATCATAAAGCTTAGCGGCAGTAATTCTCTTTCTCCCATTGGTACGAAGCTACCTCAGCCAAATTCTGACTGGAACTCCTTCTTTGCTGCGCTTAGAACTGCTGTTAACAAACGAGACCGAGCTTCGTTGAAAAACTTAATGACGAAGGACTTTGCCTATGATTGTTGCGATTCGTTCGATGGGAATCACGATGGTGATACTCGCGACGATGCGTTTCGTAATTGGGATGACCGTCGTGTTCGCGGCTGGGCTGCGCTCGAACGCGTTCTGGTGGCAGGAGCGGTGCCGGTCTCGGGGTGGTTGATCAATCCTTCCAATTCATTGCCCCGCAGGGTTTCACCGCCTCAAGCAGTTCGTGGCAGTTCTTATTCGAACTGGATCGCCGAATTCGAACTTAGGAATGGCCGTTGGTTCTTCGTCTCCTTCCAAATGCCTGAATCCGATTAATTTTCTTGCGGGTGAGAGTTCAAGCGAAAAACGAAAACTTATTAAACCACGTAGACCTTAGACACCGAGAGCTCGTGTCGATTAACGCCAGGAGGGAACTATTGGAGTGAGGCGATTGTCGCGAGCTATAGGACCATCGGTAATGCCCCAAACTCAGTTCGGGTTAGCGTGCGCTATCAACGCTCACTTTAGCTAGGGTTTAACCTGCTTCAACAGTTGTGGGAAGGATTTGCTTTATCTTGACAGCAACATTAAAGGGCCTTAGAGTGCGAGGCGTTAAGACTGTGCCTCCGAGGTCGCACCGCCTCGTCTTATGTTCTACTGGAACGAGGTTCTTCTGATCTCAAATGCCGCCTTAATCGTGGCTGCGGTTTGAGCCACTCCTTCGCCCTTTATAGCTAGCTAATTGTTAGTCGTCTCTTTACAGCGACGGTTCCGACGTTTTTGACTGGGCCAAAGAAACCCGGCGTTTGTGCGTGAGGCCGTTGCGTTACCCCCAAGAGAAGATGTCAATTGATCCAACGGTAGATCTTTTCCCGTATCTCGAGGGCCTCGTCGGCCAACTCGCCGGGAAGACTTTCTATATCAATCAGCGTCGCATCATTGTCGGCAGAGATCCGTCGCAATGCCACATCGTGCTGGGCCAAGGGGTGATTTCGAAACTTCACGCCGCATTCGAAATGGACGAGGTGCAACGGGTGACCCTCATTGATTTGGCTGAGAAGGAAAGCACATTCGTGAATGACCAACCTGTTACTCGACGAGAACTGCATGATGGTGATCGTCTTGGCTTTGGTTTAGGAGGAGTAGTTGCTTTTGCTTTTCATTCCGCAATGCCAGCCTTAGATTATCGAAGCGTTCCAACTGCGGATGGATCCCACAACGTTTCCAGGTTGATCATATCGACAGCACCACAGATTCCTGACGAGATTAAACCTCCTCCACCAGTCACAAGCTCCGCTGCTCCTTTGGTAGCACCGAAAGCATCAAGGCCACCGAGCGGGACCATTGTAATGCGTGCGGCGCAGCTTCCTATGATTCGTTTAGGACGAGCACCTGATAATAACTTTGTGCTGGATGGACCTGGAGTCTCTCGTTATCACGCCATACTGAGTTATGAAAACGGTGCGCAGCCCACTTTAACCGATCTCGCGAGCACAAACGGCACTTTTGTAAATGGCGAACCCTTGACCGAACCTCGTCGACTCACGGCAGAAGATCTCATCTTCCTAGGCGGATTCTTGCTGCACGTAGATGGACGCACGATTAAGCGGCATGACCTAAGTGCCAGTTCTATAACCGCTCAACACATTACAAAGACCATAGATGGAAAGGCCATTCTCGCTGACATATCACTGGCAATCAGGCCACGCGAGTTCATTGGTTTAATGGGTCCATCAGGCTGTGGAAAGTCTACATTGATGGATGCCCTCAATGGGCTTCGACCAGCTACGACCGGAAATGTTTTCATCAATGATCTCGATCTCTATCAAAACTTCAATGCGCTGCGGCGTTCAATCGGCTACGTACCGCAGAGAGATGTACTCCACGATGCTCTTACGGTCGAAAGAACACTTTTCTATGCCGCCAAGTTGCGCCTTCCGGAGGGCACCTCTTCAGAATCTATGCAGAGCATTATTGATGATGTGATTTCCACTGTTGGACTGGAGGAGCAGCGGCATACGACTTTCAAGCAATTAAGCGGCGGACAGCAAAAACGCCTAAGTCTGGCGCTTGAGTTGATCACAAAGCCCAGCTTTCTTTTCCTGGATGAGCCTACCTCGCCTCTCGATCCTGAGACGACTGAGAACATGATGATTCTCTTCAGACGACTGGCAGATGAGGGTCGGATCGTAGTGATGGTAACCCACAAGTTTGAGAAGTTTCGCGAGATGCATCAAATCGCGATGCTTACAAAGGGTGGACATTTGGCCTACTTCGGACCACCGAGTAAGGCGTTAGAGTATTTCAGATGCCAGGAACCGGGCGATATTTATCGCTATATAGGTGCTCACGATCCAAATCAGCTAAGCACCGACTTTGAAAAGTCAGCTTATTACACGCAGTACATTCGTTCGCGAATTTCAGAAATGGAGTTGTTGAGCCGAACCACCGGCTCACTGCCGCTAGCAGCAACTGACAAACCGGAAGGTCCGGAGCGTAAGATAGGTTTCAACCAGTGGATCACCCTTACTCGGCGATACCTCGAAGTAAAACTCAAAGACAAACGAAACACACTGTTGTTATTAGCGCAAGCACCCATGGTGGCGATTCTTCTCGCAATCATCGTTGGCAACTCTGTTAATGGTTCTCAGACTTTGTTCATCGCAGCAATAGTATCAATTTGGTTTGGCGCAAATAACGCGATTCGAGAAATAGTTTGTGAAGCTGCCATCTACTCGCGCGAGCGATTAGTGAACCTAAAGATTCCGTCGTATGTTCTTTCAAAGTTTACCGTTCTCAGTGGCATTGCTCTATTACAGTGTTTGCTTTTCGTCGGAATTCTGGCCGGGATGGGAAGACTCCATACTGAAGATTTCTTCTCAATTACCCTAGTCCTTTACTTGACATCAATCGCCGGTGTCTCAACGGGACTCTTTTTCTCGGGATTGGTGAATTCGACTGAGAAGGCGATGAGCATATTGCCGCTGATTCTGATTCCTCAATTGCTTTTAAGTGGATACCTCAAACCCCTCTCTGATTTATATGCGTTCCCACAATCGCAAAAGCCTGCAAGTGAGGCGCAGTTTTTGGAGTGGGACGCTAAAAAAGATCAAAAACAGCCGCCGTCAGTGAATCGCCCGTCTCATCAAGGTCCGCTAGAACCCGTTTCGAAGCGAGACGGTTTGGGAGTTGCGCACTATGCGGCAGCTTTGATGGTTGCACGCTGGACGATCGACGCTCTCGCTCACGACGTAAGCATCAACGATACAGAAGCGCGTGCAAAGCTGGCTGCGAACATCACAGTTGCTGAATACGAAAGAGTTTTTGAAGGGAAGCCGGAAGACGAAATCAAAGCAGCATATCGAACACGATTAGCCATCGATTGCGGCGCACTTCTGTTGTTCAGTTTTGCATTTCTGGTGTTAACGATTTGGGCTCTGAAACGAAAAGATCTCTTGTGAGGCTCGAATTCTAAAAGAGAAATGGCTTAGGAAAGTTCAGCGTTTAGATTTGTGATTAGGGGAGAAAACCGAATGACACAAAACAGAAGCATTAGTGCTCTTTGCATGTTGCTATTCCTTTGGAGCCCGGTGCTGGCTCAGCGTTCCGGTGATGATGCCGGCGCTTGCGCCGGTTGTGGAATATGTGGCGGCAGCGTGGTAGTGATGGTTCTTATTCCAATCGTCATTCTTGCCTTAAACATCGCCCTACTGGTCTGGGTCGCTCGAGACGCGAAAGCCAGAGGAATGGACAGTGCAGTCCTTTGGATGGCGCTCGTATTGTTCACCGGATTTATCGGATTGATCATCTACGTACTGTCGAGGCCTCAAGGAAATACCGTGAGATGTCAGAGTTGCGGAAATAATCGACTTCAAGCTAGCGCAAAATGTCCACATTGCGGAAACGTTTAAAGCGACCTGAGACCTACCTTGTTTTTTATGTGGTCTTGGTTTCAATGATTGTGCTGGATTCGACTCGAAGTCCTGCCAATCAATTCACTGCGCATCTGTACGTAAGGGTGGTACATGTTTACCAACGTCTTGGTCGTCCGTTATTAGCTGGCCGAGTTGAGTGCCGCTATACGCCAACATGTTCGGATTACTCAATTGAAGCAGTGCAGACCTACGGTATTCGGCGAGGTTTAGTCCTTACATTTTCAAGGATCAACTCCTGCAGAGCCGCAGTGCCAAAACATACTTACGATCCGGTACCCCACTGAGGTCTAAATGAGAATCGATATCCCATCGTCGCTGATGGTCAAACTTTTGTCACGGCTTCTGCTGGTCATTCCCACATGTCTGTGTGTAGTAGTTATCGGATCACTAGAGCCCGTCTTAAGTCAGAGTAGTCCCGGATCATTGATATTGGTTCCAAGAAATGCCGTTGCGGTAGCAAAGCTCGATTGGAACGTAGTTGGTCGCGATCCTCATTTCAGAACGATGCTCAACGGGGAGCAGTTCGATCGAGCACTATCACAACTAAGAATCAAAGGCTCTGACATTTCAGAAATCGTAGTCTTTACCGGCGTAAATACTGCGACGACCGGAACCCTAGCTGGAATCTTTCGGGGCGCGTTCAATTCCCAGGCTGTCACCGCTGAGTTGAGGTCCCAGAATCTGACCGAGACGGTGTATCGCGGTAGGACCACCTTTTTCAATGCCTCCGACCAATCTTACACCGCTATCTTGCGTTCAGGACTCTTGGTTGTCGGTACTGAAAGAGGAGTTCGTAGTGTTATTGATACGGAACTCAATCCACGAAGTGGATTGTTGCTGCGACCACCATTCAACACTGTACTTTCGACGCTGAAGACTAGCCGTCACCCCATCTCGTTCATGATGGGGATACCTGGTGAATACCGATCGATAGCTGACGTCGCGACAAGGGTTGTCTCTGCAATGTTCAGCATTGCCGGACTGGGACCAGTCGGGTTCGTTCTAAACAAAATAGGTTTTCCATATACGCTTGGATTCTCAATTGCCCGCAGCGGATCAAGTTTTCCGATACTACTTCTTGCACAAATGAAAGATTCAACCTCGGCGTCATTGATTTCTGGGACTCTCAATGTGATGCAAGGATTTAATCTCGGTATGTTGTCTGATCAAATGTCTTCGACAGACCGAGAGATGTTGAAGAATCTATCGGTGAGCAGAACGGGAGCGTTGTTATCAATCAGGATGGTAGTGAGAGAACAAGATCTCCCGCGTTGATTACCGCTCAATTGGAACCACATGTTTTGTCCAGCTTGTAAAACACCGCAACAAGAAAATGCTCGTTACTGTGTAAACTGCGGAGCCGACCTTCAACTCGAATCTGAATTAACATCTCCTTCCAGACCTAAACCGCTGGACCAATTGGCCGATCCCCTTGACGGGGTTTCGATAGATGGTCGGTATAGATTAGACAGTCTTATCGGCAAAGGCGGAATGGGATCGGTCTATAAGGCGACTCGATTATTAATCGGCGACGAAGTCGCAATCAAAATCCTCCACACTGACCAGACATCTGATCCCCACGCCGCTGAACGCTTTCAACGGGAAGCGCGGGCTGCGGCGCGTCTCAAGCATCCGAATGCGGTGAGTATCTATGACTTCGGCGTTTCAAGCGACGGTCTTCAGTATCTCGTGATGGATCTCATTGAGGGTAGAAGTTTGCGTGAAATCACAAAGGAGAACGGCCCTCTTGAACTCTCATTGGTTATCGAAATTACTTCGCAGGTATGCGCTGCGCTCGATGAAGCACATAGGCAACACATCATTCACCGCGATATAAAACCCGACAACATTATCCTAAATTCAACTCCGTCCGGACTAAGGGTAAAGGTCCTAGATTTTGGTATTGCAAAATTGCGCGACGAATCGGCAAGTCATTTGACGCAAACCGGAAGCGTCATGGGGACTCCACATTACATGTCACCCGAACAATGCCTCGGGGAAGAACTAGACAATCGTGCAGACATCTACAGCGTGGGAGTGGTCCTTTATGAGATGCTCTGCGGGAGGGTGCCATTCAATTCCCCGATCTCGACCGCCGTTGTGGTCCAACATGTTAACCAGCCTCCCCTGCCATTGAGAACTATCAATCCGAGCGTTTCTCCTCAAGTGGAAGCCGCCGTGCTTCACGCCTTGGAAAAACGGAGGGAAGCTCGTCCCCCCAGTGCGAGCGCGTTGGCCCGAGAGATCACGGATGCCGGTCGTTTAATTGTTCATGAAGATCGATGGAAGAACGATCTTGCCAAACCTCTTAGTCGCTCCATTGACGATGAGGGAACTGTCGAGACTCGTCATCCCAGTGTGCTCAGTCAGCCTCCCGCAGTTTCCGAGGAAATGGCGCCAACCGTTCATCTGGCAAGCCTGCATGAATCAAATTCTCCAGCGCTTGCCAGCCGCTCAACATCCGGAAACGGAGCGGTACCGACTGCCATCGTTCGGCAAAACGTCAAGCGCAACTATACGACTGTAGCGGTCGCAACACTCCTTTGTGTGTTTGTGATAGCTGCAATCGCGTGGCGCTTTTCGCACTCAGGTAACACAGACATAAATTCTCCTCCGAATACTCAGCTTGGAAACGAGGGAACGCTAACAGATCCAATAGGTGCCACTAACGGGAAGAGCAACGGAATTCCTACCCCCCCGGAAGGCATGATTTATATGAGTGGGGGAATCTTCAGAATGGGCAGCGACGAAGGCGATCAGTATTCAAAACCTTCACATCCAGTCAACTTAAAGCCCTTCTTTATCGATGCCTACGAGGTCACTTGCGAACAGTACAAAAGGTGCGTCGTTGCTAATAAGTGCGCGGCACCGGGTACCTGGTCAAACGCTGATTATCCTGCGGGAAATGAGCGTCGTCCCGTTACGGGTGTGAGCTGGGATGACGCTAACGCCTATGCGCGGTGGTTTGGAAAGCGTCTACCCACGGAAGAGGAGTGGGAATATGCAGCGCGTGGATCCAGGGGCTTCAAATACCCTTGGGGTAACTCGTGGAAGTCCAGCTGTGCAAATGCAGATAAGGAAGGCGAAGCGCGACGGGGAATGGTGGACGTTGGTAGTTACAACTGTGATTCGTCCTCCGGAGCTAAAGACATGATCGGCAACGCTTGGGAGTGGACGAGTAGTGATTGGCAACCATACCCAGGTAGCGAGACGCCTTTTTCGAGAAAAAGTCATGAAAAGGTAATTAGGGGTGGCTCTTGGGACACTCCTAAAGAATCGGCCACTGCAGTTTTGAGAGCTGGCTACACGGGAGCCGGCGATAAGACTGGTTTTCGTTGCGCCAAGGATGCGACACCCTAATCCGGGCAAGCTTTGAGTTTGTTGCGGCTTGTCAAAACCTCAGAGAGAGAATGTGAGATCTCCTCATGAAACCTTATAGGATGAGTAACGCAATTGTTCCTATTGCTGTTATCGGGTTTTCGCTTTTTGCGATAGCGCAAGCACTAGGACAGGGAAAAGAGGCGATTGTCATCTTGCGCTCGACGGGCGCCGATGCGATCGCCGCTGGCTGCGAAGGCTCCGCCGAAATCTCTTATCAGATAATTTACGACGCGAAGCTCAACGCGAAGGACGAGCTGCGGTTGTTTAATGGCGGAGTGTCTGTTGTTTCGCGTGAAGCCTACGACAAGTCAGGCAAAAGCAAGTTACGCGATCTCTTCACGCTGAAATGGGGGGGCGATGAACAACTGTATGCTGTTTCCGTGGCCGGGCAACCGCCGGTGATCGCGTTGCCAGATAACATGAAGCCGCAGAAAAGTAGTGGAAGTCAGCCGTTATCTTCGTTCTACAGCGTGACGCTCAGTGGTGAGGCTCGCGACGCTAAGCAAAAACGAAAGGTCGACCTGGCGCTCAGGTCCATTTGGAAAGTTTACTTTATCAATGAGGGTGGTTCGGTTAACGACAGTTTGTTTACTCATGCTGCTGAAGAATCAACCGTCGCTTTATGGGAAGCATATCTCCAAAAAACTAACAACTATCGCGCAGCCGAAGCCAATTCCAAGATGCGCGACGCGCTGATCACTTGTTCGCGCGTCGACCTCGGACACTTTGGGTATGGCGATTACCGTTCGCTCGATAAAGCCAGGCAGAAAGCTACGCGCGCCCAGTCGGTGAGAGAAGATGACGCCACGCGACAATTACTTGCCGAGATCAGCACTGCACAAAAGAATGTCGAGGATGCGCGTGGCAAAGCTGAACAACTGATTAAAGCGGAGAATTGGGACGACGCAATTGACGCGACTGAACCAATTCGCAAATACCTCGACACCTGGCCCGATCTTAATAAGATGTATCGCCATGCGCTTGATGCAAGCCACGAAAAGCACCTCAATGCAGGAGTCTCGGCACTTGACGCCAGTCAACTAGAGGCGGCACTAAAAGACTGTTCAATAGCGAAGAGGCGCTTGCCGGAATCTGAGCGCGCGCTGACCTGCGTGTGTAAGGCCAGAAATGAAATCGCAATCCGCGACTCGAAGAAGAATCGGCAGATCAATCGACCCAAAGATGCAAAAGAATTGGTTGAAAAGCAGAATGCCGACACGGAGTGTAAAGCAGATCCCCGTGTAACTGAGGAACTCAAGTTGTCAAAATGTGAATACTCGAAGCAGCTTTACGTGGAGTCACGGCAATTACTGGGACTCTCTGGTGGTACTGCCGCGCCGACCACACGGACGCCACCGGGGCGCCGACGTGCACCTGGGGGTGCATCAAGCGTGACAACGAGTAAGGCGAACCTCAATCCCAAATCCATAATGATGCAGAACAAGAAAGATTTTCGTGACGCGCGTGAAAAGCTGCTGCTGGCGAACGAAATGTGCAGCACCGACGAGTCACAAGCCTTACTCGCCGAGGTCAATCGTCACCTCTCCCAGTTTTGCCTTGCTGAAGCGCGCAAAGCGATGCAGAGAAACGACAATGGAACTGCGTATGTGTATCTAGAAAAGGCTCAGGGCTACACACCGGAGGACGGCCAGATTTCTCAGATACTCGCGGAAGCTAAGGAGAAGTTTCGGGAACAAACACGCGTCAATATAGGCGTGGTGTTCGAAAACAAGTCCGGCAACGGGGGCTCGGGTGAATACCTCGGCCAAGTGGCGGCGGCCGTCGAATCGGCTGGAAGTAATGCAGGGTTGTCAAACCCAACAATTCTTGAAGGTGGAGGCGCCGAAACAAGCCTTCGGGCAATTCAAGGTGGTCGCGCATTGAATTCGCCGACAGTAGTTTTCTTCGGAGATCTGCTGGCGGCCGGTGCTCGGGTAGATCGGAATAGCTACAGTGTTTCGTCAACTTACAGTCAGGAGAATTCGGATTGGCGGCGCGCCAGTGATGTAATCGATGCAAAAAGCCGAGAAATTGATGCGTGTAAAAAGCAAAATCCTGGAAACGACGCAGCCTGCAATTACCTACGTCAACAACGTGAACAGATGCGGAACGATCGCGGGCGAATTCAGCGTTATCTTCAAATACCTTACTCATACACCCAAACTGATTATCGTCTTCAAGGTTCCGTCAGAATGTCGTTCCGGTCGACCGACAGCATCTCTCGCGCGACAGGCGCCGCTGAGTCTCTTAGTAGCGATGTCAGCAGTCAGTGTCAGCAGCGAGAGGGTGTGCGTAATGACGATTCGCGCGGGGCGCGAAACAACATTTGTCAAGTGGGGGACGAATCGACGTACATGAGTCAGATGTTCACCAAGATCAGGAACGATGCTCAAATACAAGCATTGCAGATACTGCGCTCACTCCCATCCAGCTACTACCGCAGAGCACAGTCTGCACCGAACAAGTCGCAAGCGGTGGAGAGTTATCTAAGGTTTCTATTCCTCACCAGCTCCAAGTCGGGAAGTGAAGCAGAGCAGGCAAAAACATTTCTCACTTCCTACGACCCGGAATTGACCACGGATGGAATTATGCGTTGAGGCTATGACTAGTAGTTCTTTAGCGAAGAAATTCCTGGCTAAAGGGATTATCACGTGTGCCGTCGCGTGCGTTTGCGCTGTAAGTGCAAATGCGCAGTTATCGTGCGGCGACAGGCCGTGTCCTAGAGTTATTGTCAATCTGACCAAACCATCCCGACTACGGCCGATACCCTCACCACGACCTACGAACCGAGGAACCAGGCCTCAGGCAGAATCGGAAGAGTCTCCAAAACTAGCGGCACCCTGCAAGAACGCCGATTTGGTTGTCGTGTGCGGCATGCCCGGATGCTTGATTACACTGAACAATACAGATAAGCACTTAACCGACAATGCGGGCGGATTTATTTTCCAGCTGGATGGCAAGCAGACTGTAAAGGTCAAGGTAACGAAACCTGGTTACAAGGACCTCGAGGCTACTAAGAAACTCGACTGCGGCGGCTCGCAGGACGTTCCGGCGTTCCTCACGGCCAATCAGGTCATGTTGCGGATTCGCACAATCCCAGCCGAATGTGACATCTATCTTGACAGCCAGAAACAACCAAAAGGCAGCGATGCGCAAGGACTGTTTTCCTACTTGTTAACAAAACCGAACTTGCTGATCGAGGCAAAGAAGCCAAAGCACCTCAGCAAGTCCCGGAGCATTCAACTGCGTCCCGAACTTGCCAACAGCGAAATTGTTTTGGAATTAGAGGCTTTGCCAGCGACATTGAGGGCCTCAACAAATGTGCCGGAAGCGCAGATTGCAATTGATGGCAAATCGTCGCAAGCGCTTACCGGTACGTTGTCGCTGCCACCTGGACATCATTCGTTAGTTATAGCGGCGCTTGGATATACGCCAGCAACTCTCGATTTGTCAGTTGGTCCCGACGAAACCATTTCGCGGGAGGTAAAGCTCGAACGTTTGTCAATTTCTGATCTGCAGGCCCAGGCGGAAAGACTCCTATCGTCTCGGCTTTATGACGATGTGCTCAAGCTCTGCGGATATATTTTTGAGAGCGACCGCGGAAACGGTGTTGCGCACAGGCTCGCAGGTTCTGTTTATCTCACACGAGTCGACTACATGAACGCGAGCGCTCAGTTCGATCAGGCACTAATTGCAGGTGAACCGATTGTCTTGCGCATTCGTCGTCATCCCAACGAAAAGTTTGATCTGGCTAAAGGTCACGAAACATGCGAAGCGCAGATCACCTTGCGAAAAAACGATGTCGAGTTTCATAGTCTGCGCAACGCTGCGGACGATTTCAAGATCGGATACGACCAGCTGCAAGTCGGCGCAATTCAGTTGAAGAACTCAGTGGCCATTTATTTGGCGACGAAAGTAACTATCAATGACAAGCGGCGCGACTATAACTTCTACGCCTTCGATAAAGAACTATCCCAAACAGGCAAATCCTATCTGGAGATGATTCAACGCCTGCTGCGTTCACATTAACAATGTTCATAACTGCGAAGGAGAGTTCCACATGAACAAGCTATCAGTTGGTCAAATATTCGCGATTGGGGCCGCACTGCTTGTGCTGCTCTGCTTTTTCTTTCCCTGGATCGAGATCAACATGCTGTTGGCAGCCACAAACCTCTCTGGATTTCAGCTTGCATCCGGTAATGGTCCAGCTGGAACTAATTTTGTGGGTGTACCTAGTTTGTTTCTCGTGCCCTTGAGCATGATTGGAGTGTTGGTGCTCGCTGCAATCTGCTTCGCCGGACAGGGATCAGCGGCCCAGGTTAAGAGTATCGCAACGATCTTGATTATGTTTGCCGGCGGAATCAGCGCGCTCGTGATTCTCTATCAGTATTTCAATCTCAATCAGCAATTTAACCAAAACATCATGGGGATGATCGCGCGGAAGATGTTTAGCTACTCGTTCGGCGCACATGCCTCGTTCCTCGGAAGTATCATTGTTGTGGGTGGCGGATTATTCGATTTGGTAACGAGGAACAAGAAAACGATCCTGTAGCTTCAAGTCAGAACCTTTCATTCTAACTTATTTCCATTGAGGGTCACTCGGATGAAACAAACAAGCTTGACGGTGTGGTTGCTAAACATACTCATACCGAAACGGTCGAAATGAATTGCCCACAATGCAAAACATCCAATGCTGATCTCTCACTATTTTGTTCGCAATGCGGAGCGAAGATAGGCATTGATACAGTTTCTCTGATGGAGTTCACGTGAACTTACCTTTCCTGACACCATGGATAGTCAACAGTTTGATGTAGGGAAACCAAGAACTCAGTGGGTCAGATTAACAATCAAGTCAGTCCATCCGGGCACCAATCCTGGACCCTACGATGATACCGCTCTTTCAGAAGTCACATTTGAATGGGAACCGCTTCTCTAAAGTCGTTTATGCTGGGCCAGACAATTGAAAACAAGTACCGACTAATTGCCGACCTCGGAGCTGGTGGCATGGGTGCCGTTTATCGAGCTCAGCGGCTGTTAATAGGTGACGAGGTTGCAGTCAAAATCCTTCATCCTGAACACGTAGCTCAACCAGAATTCTTTGAAAGGTTTCGGCGTGAAGCGCAGGCCGCCGCTCGCTTGAAACATCCAAACGCTGTTTCAATCTACGACTTCGGTGTGACAGCGGACGGTCTAGTGTACTTGGTCATGGAACTTATAGACGGTCAGACTCTTCGACAGATTATCAAAGAGCAGGGTCCGCTTACGTCATCGGTTGCAGTTGAAATCATAAACCAAGCATGTATGGCTATTGGTGAGGCACACCTGAATAATATCATTCATCGCGATATCAAACCTGACAACATCATTGTTAATGCGGCATCAAACTTTAAAGTAAAAGTATTGGACTTCGGTATTGCAAAGTTGCGCGATGATACCGTCGGCAATCTCACACAGACCGGAAGCATTCTCGGAACTCCCCATTACATGTCTCCTGAGCAATGTTTGGGCGAGGAGATCGATCATCGCTCGGATATATATAGTCTCGGAATCGTTTTGTACGAGATGCTAACAGGAAGTGTGCCTTTCCGATCACCTACTCCCGCAGCTGTCGTCGTGCAACACGTTAATCAACCACCAGTTCCTCCCCGCAGCCTTAACGCGAGCATACCTCCCTCAGTCCAAGCTGCCGTGCTACGCGCACTTGAAAAAAGGCGCGAGGCCCGTCCGCAAACAACGGGCGCTTTTGCAAGAGAACTTGCGAGTGCGGTTGCGGGAACGGGCTCGATGAGCTTTTCAGCTGTTTCAGCTGACGGAAGTGTGTCGATGCCTACGATTGTCATTGGGGGACAATCTTTTCAGGGCGCAACTCGGGACAACGACGTGTCACAACTGGGCACACCTGTAAGTAATCGGGCTGGTGTAGGCCGCGTTATTGTATTAACGGCTCTGGTAACTGCTGCCTTGTTAGCTGTGGGTGGTCTGACGGTTGGAATGTTGCTACGCACCAGCAATGGTTCGAACAGTACTGTTAATGGTTCGACAATCCACGATGCACAACCCGAAAGGCAAGAGCCTCAACTAGCGAAAGAATCAACGACGCCAGTCCGAACTAAGGCGCCACCAGTTAGCATTCCATCTCGTGAGATCCTCGGTACAGTTTTCACGAAGAATCTTCGAGGAACCATAGGTAAGTATGGCGTTGAAATGGTTCTCCTGCGCAATGGCAATAACTTATCGGGAACATACGTCTATACAAAATACAGAACGAATATTTCGCTCACTGGGTCGATTGACGCCAATCAGAATGTTGAAATGTATGGCTATGACAACGGAGTACAGATCGACGTTTTTAAAGGACGGTTTGTTTCGAGTTTCACCGTACAAGGTCAATGGTCCAAACCGAATGGAAGCAGATCTTTGCCTTTCACGCTAACACAATCGAACTAGGTGTCCGATTGCACTACTAAATCGGTCCGTTTGAGTAACCCACCCTACTCTCATCTACTCTTCTGGAGGTTTCCATGGTTTGCCCGACTTGCAAAACGTCCAACATTGAAGCTGCGCGGTTCTGCGCGACTTGCGGTGGAGAGATTGTGAATCCGCTCGGTCGTGGTGCGGCGAATGGCCAATATGTTGCATCGGTTTCGCCTGCAGCCAGCGCGCCTGGTGAATCTTTTGACGACGAAATCACGAGAGTGGCCTCCGTTGCAGCCCAGCCCTCAGTGGCTGGGCCGCATGGTCCAGCATTCGCTATATTGGGAAAGGAGTCACCGAGAATTTCCGATAAGTCACTAACCCATGGCGACAGTTCAATACTGGGTCGAACGATCGAAGGGAAATATCGATTAATTGAGAGGCTCGGAGCCGGTGGAATGGGTGCCGTGTACCGAGCCCAACGGCTGCTAATCGGTGACGAGGTTGCGGTCAAAATCCTTCATGCAGAACACGTTGCTCAACCGGAATCATTTGAGCGGTTCCGCCGTGAAGCTCAAGCCGCCGCTCGATTGAAACATGCAAACGCCGTGTCAATCTACGACTTCGGCGTAACTACAGATGGTCTTGTCTATTTGGTGATGGAGCTAGTGGAGGGTCAGAGTCTTCGGCAGATCATAAAACAACAGGGTCCACTTACTCCAACAGCCGCTGCTGAAATCAGCCAGGTTTGCCCTGCTCTCGAGGAGGCACACAGGCAGCAAATCGTTCATCGCGATCTCAAACCAGACAACATCATTGTTAGCTCAACGTTCAATGGACTTCGGACGAAGGTTTTGGACTTCGGTATAGCAAAGCTGCGCGATCTGACAGCCGGAAATCTGACACAGACCGGAAGCGTGATGGGGACGCCGCATTATATGTCTCCGGAGCAATGTCTCGGCGAAGAGCTTGATAACCGATCGGATATCTATAGTCTCGGTGTCGTCCTGTACGAAATGTTAGCTGGCGTCGTGCCATTCAATTCACCAACTTCTACCGCAGTTGTGGTTCAGCACGTTAACCAAACCCCGCCTTCACTTCGAGCGATCAATTTGAGTATCTCTCAGGAACTAGAGCGTGTCGTTCTGCATGCTCTTGAGAAGAAACGTGAAGCTCGACCCCAAACAGCGTCGATTCTGAGTGAGGAAATAAATGCTGCCGTTCAGGGCCCATCAAAATCAGTAACTCCGAGGGCGCAAGAGTATGCTCCCTCTCCAGTCATGGCCCCGACAATGGTCATGCGCACACCCCTATCAGGTAGCCCACGTGTCACAACCGATGCGCAAGGTACCACTAGTCCACAGCCGATGCTGTCAGCCTCAGCCGAAAGCGCGACCGTGAAAAAGAGCATCGTGCCTCTCGTTCTTGTCACAGCTGTGGTCGTCGTGCTGGTGGCATCAATAAGTATCTATTTTTTGTTCTTTTCTTTCTCTGCGAAACGAGCCGTTCTCGACGAGCTTAGAAGGGGAAATCTAGTGAAGCCGGAGGGAAGTAGCGCGTACGATCTTTATGCGAAGTATAAACAGAAAGCCCTTACAACAAAGGATAGGGAAGAAATCGGTAACGAGGTGACTCCAAGTCTAGAGAAGCGGGGGGATGAAATCCTCAATGGCCTAAAACAGGACCAAACAGAATCCGAAGACCAATGGTCCGAAGCTACTCGACTTTATACTTGGCTAAACGAGTTGCGACCGAGCAATGCAAGTGAGTCGAGGGTCTATTTCTCTCAAGCGTCTCTAGCGTTCTCTCGCAAAGACTTTAACGGTGCCCTGTCTGGATACCAGCGTGCGGCTCAACTTCAACCAAACTCAGCGCTTACTTTGAATCGCCTGGGTCGAGTTTACGTGAATCTTAAGGACAAAGGCAGTGCGCGAGAGTACTACCGGCAAGCGACCGTCGCTGAACCTACATGGCTGGCTCCGTGGATCAACTTCGGTGCCCTCTGTCTGGACTTAAACGATCCCTACTCGGCAGAATCGGCATTGCGGCAAGCAATCACATTAGATTCGCAAAAAGCCTCATCGCACAACTTGTTAGGGCAAGCTCTTGAAAAACAGACGAGACTTTGCGAAGCCCTTCAAGAGTACTCCACTGCATTGGATTTAGCTACTAAGAATCCAACCAGCACTGTGAACTCAGATGTCGTTCGTAAGAAAGTTGCAGCGTTAGAGTCACATTATGTTTGTGGAGGAGACTAAGTCTTAGATGAGCTGGAAGCGTTGGGCTTTCTTCATAGTTTTTGGCGTTTTGATGGGAAATTCGGGCAGATGGGCCGGCATTGTTATAGAAGTCGCGAACCGAAAGTATTTCGTTTACACAGAGTCGGTCGACCTGCCTACTCCTAAAACGGTCGGCCGGGTTGCCGAAGTTGGTCGAACAGTGCAGGTTTTTTATACGAGGATTGAAAACAGTTTATCGGTAGTACTTGGTGGCAACTCTACTACAGAGTCAACAGGTCGGAGTGTTGGTTAAGTGAACGCACGGTCAATATCATCATTTCCCTGGTGAGCAGTTTCTATCGTTACCACGTTCAGCGTTTGTTGTGGCCAAGTATTCGCGCTTCCTAAAACCAATCTACTTCCTCAGAACATCGTATTATCCCTAAAGCCTCGCAATCAGCGGCGCGCTGTCAACTTTGATGATGACAGACGTGCTAATTGCGCGTCCGCTGAGGCTTCCATATAGTGGCCGCCCTCGTGACAAGCGATTCCGACTCCTATTGGCCACCAAAGTTGTCTTGGTCGGCGCCGTTGTTGTCGTGTGAAGAGCGAGGGCGTCTTTGTTACTGGACCAACTCCAGATCTTCCTCGCCGAACACCCCGAACTCCGTGAAGAATAACGTTCTGGGATTCGTGGCAAAGTAGACCTTCAGGAATCGGGTAACCCCGTCGTCCTTCGCAAACATCACGTCCGGTGACTTCGGGACGCAGTACTGGTTCGTCACGTCATGGGCGAACTCGAAAGTCTCCACTCCGTCGCGCTTTGAAAGATCTTCGATCAGGAGGGGCCCGTCCCACTCAGCCTTGCCTGGCGGTGGCTTGATCTCCGTTTGGTTATATGACTGCGGCAGAACGAGATCCGGCAGTAAAAGGGCAGCTTGCTGCTGCATTACGCGACATGTAGGGATCTCGCTTGTAGGTAACGCGAGCAATTGGAGCGGACGCATTGGTCCGGGATTGAACGTCATCTGAAATCCGTATTCGTGGAATGCAGCCATTGCATCCTGCCAGCTTGCGACCCTCTTGAGCTGGTGAAACGTGACATAGGCGCTCAACACGGTCGGGCAACTGAAGAAGTTGGCAGGGCGGATGTCGTAGTTGAGATATTCGTCGGCTGGCACGTGAATCCGATAGATCACGCCAGTGCCCTGTGTCATGAAACTATGGGTGGAAAACTTGAAAATAGCGAAGAGTGCTGCGACATCAGGATAGTGGGAGACGTCGAGCCCCTCGGAGCTGACGCCGCATTGCTGTGCAAGGATCGATCCGAACGGGTACCCGAAAATCTGAAAGAGCTGACTGTTGAACTTGGCTCGTCGCTGGAGATCATTTTCATCAGTCCGCGCCATAGTGGTATTGACCGCATGGAACACAGTTCCCTTTTCGCGCAGACGAAGAGCTGGCGGCACTGCGGTCGGTTCTGCAGCAATCGTGCCGCGGTGGAGCGACGGCACCAATGGTCCTGGCCAGATACTGTTCTGCCCTCGATAGACGTAGTCCGGGTTGTGCGTTGTACGCAGATACGCGAGTAGGTCGCGCAATTTGTGAGGCCCGTTTCCATTAAGTTCGGCCACGGGTGGCAGCTCCGTTTCAACGTCGAACGCGCAGGATTCCACCTGCGCTGCCTGCATCATGTGCCCGCACCTCTCACAGGTATAGAAGCGTACTCCGACATTGGAAAGGACGGCGCTTGGCGAGGGCATCCTCTCCAACAAATTGCAGCATTGCTGGCAGCGGTAGGGGATGACGACTGCGTCTTCCTGGCTCATTCCATCAAGTTCTCCCGAACTCCCCCGTGTCCCTGTTTATCAGGTTATCTGTCGTTCAGTGGCCGCCCACAATGGGCGCCAGATTGCCTCTTCGAAGGTAAGCGGTGCGCTGACCCGCGTAGACACGTGAGGATCGTGGCCACAGGTAACCGCGAGTGTACATGGCGTCTTTGTTTACACGAAGAAGCGCCGTTCAAAATGTCAGAGGTCAAGACCGTCAGGTGAGCGCTAGTTGCGGCTCCCTTCGAGAACCCACGGATAATCTTGAAGAGGAAAAACTCAGAGCCAAGGTGATTTCGTCAGCCATTGAATGATGTCCAACTACTTTGTGTGCGGATGCGTGAGTCGCGCTTCTCAGAGTACGTCCGCAAGATTTTCCTGACCCTCGGATTGCCTCGATTCAGCACATTAGTATAGATCATCGTCGTCAACACGTCTTTGTGAGGCAGCGATTCTTTAACAGTCAGAAGTCATAGCCTTCCTCCAGCAGATTGGGTCTATGGAATCCCCTCCGATCGCTAACCGCCATCGCATGGCCTACCTTTAGACGCATTAAACCGCGTTGGAGCAAGTTCTAACGCTTCAAATAAGAAGACGAAATCAGCTACGACAAACTGACGGACCGCAGATTCTCTGACCGACAAAGCAAGCTCTAAAACATGTTCGGCAACTTGAGATTCAGACGAAATTTAGCTGGGCCAAGCAGTTGTTTCTAATGCTTGTGATGAATACTTTTGAGATCCCATTTATCTCCACTGCCTGGAACCAAACCAGAGTGAACTTTCAAAGTTTCCACGAGCGAGCTTACTTAACGCCAGGTCTATTGTTTCGGGGTCGGTTTGCGGAATCTCATGACCTTTATCTTTCATCTCGATTAGTTCCGAGACCTGAAGCACCTTGTGAAGCGCCATGGCATTCTGTTCGGGCGAAACAATCTTGTCTTTGTCGCCGGTAACGATGATAACGGGAACGGAGATCTCCGAATATCTCTTACTCATTCTCTTCAAGCTATCATTCAAGCTCGCTTCGTCTTCGACGTATGCCCTCAAGTGCTTGCGATCGAGCCACCGAGAGTTGGCAATCCTGAAGTATTCCTCCGATACCGGCTGCGGGGAAAAGGCTCGACCAAGAGCTGCCTTCAGCAGATGACGGCCGATCAGCACTTTTCCGAAAAACAAAGTCAAGTCACCGATCAGTGGAACTCTTGTCGCGGTACGCAATAACCCATCACCGCTGTCATCAGGGTACGCAGCAGGGGCAAGCAGAACCATCGCTGACACATCGCTGGGATACCTCAAGGCGTAAGCAAGTGCCAGCGCCGCTCCCCACGAATGTCCAACCAGGATTGGATCACTGATGCCCAGTATTGATAGCGTGTGATGCAACAGGTCCGCTTGAAACTCAACGCTTGCATTTCTCGCCGGGCGATCGCTTCTTCCATGTCCAGGTCGATCGATTGCGAGCACGCGGTAATGAGCTGATAGAAGGCTCAAGGTACGACCCTCGAAGTCTTCAACACTTCCGGCGTTTCCGTGAATCAGCACTACAGCACGACCACTACCAGACTCAACGTAGTGAATACGGAGTCCATCCACCTTTACAAAATGATCATTTGCCGGCGATTCGGCCAGAGTTGAAACCGCAGTCAGGCTATTGTGGATACTCCGCACATTAAGAACACTTCCAAAGGAGGACGTGATAAGAATAAGTCCAATCGAAAAGGTTCGTACGCAGTTGGCAAAAAAATTCATCTCACCGCTCCCACTCAAACTATGATCCGTCTCCTTTACTTCTTTGAAAAGCTGATTCGGGTTCCATACATGCGACCGACTCCATTCGAAAAGACGCCAAAGCTGTCACTCGCCAGGTTGTTCTGAAAATCCCGCGGATTGAAATGGTTTGTTAAATTGAAGACCTTCAGTCCAAGGTTCGCCTGATACTTTTTCCACCTGCCGGGAAGACTAACTGTCTTCAACACCTGCAAATCGATTGAGGCAAAAGTTGGAAATCGTCCCGCCTGATTACGTGGACCTACAAAGCTGCGTTCTTCATTGATTACCGAATATGGAAACCCGGTTCTGATGTCGAGGACAGGGGCCAGCGTGATTCCGTACTTTGCATGAAACTCACCCCAGAAAAGAAAACGGTCGGGTGAATCCCAGGGCAACCGGGTTCGCTCGTTTGGCTGAATGATTGGGTTCTCAAAATTACCGTAGTAAGAGTTGAAGTCATTGAGGTCGCCTCTTGAGGAAGAACGTATGTACGAGGCAACGAACTCGTCTCGCTCGCGAAACTTGTATCGGGTAGTGATCTGAAGCTCTCGGTAGCGTGAGCTTCCGGAGTTATTCAATCCCAGAATGCTTTCAGTGTTCTGAACTGGTCCGGGATTTAGGACATATTCGCGCTGTCCTCGTCTTTGAGCGTAGCCTACTCTCACAAACAAGTTTCTAATCCACTCGCGATCGACCTCGATATTCCAATTGATACTTCGCGGCGTGCGAATCTTCCCATCAGTAAATTCGAACCGCTGACGAATCGGCACGCCAACGATCTCCTGACCATCTAGCGCGAAGTGCGTCAATATACGATCTTGCAACTGGGAGAATGTGGCGACATTGAGATCGATGGTGTCGTAAAAGATACCGACACCGCCTCGTACAACAGTTTTGCCATCGACCACCGGCAAAAACGCGAAACCAATGCGCGGCGCGACGTTGTTTTCATCTGCAATATTGTCGTGGTCGTAGCGGACGCCGTAATCGATCGTCAATCGTCGATTAATCGTCCACTTATCGGAGTAGTAGGCAACAAACTCTGTCTTAGTCCGCTCGAGTTGTCCCGAACCGTCAAAGTTGAGCTCCTGACTGCGAGTACCATCAGCTCTAAGGACCCTAACCGTGTTGCTTATGTTTCGGCCGTCGAAAGTAACGCGGCTTATTCCGCCCGCCAGTTTCATGAAGTGCGAGCCGGCAAAGTTCGGTGGGCTGAAACTGAAAACTTCCAGAGCGTCGTAACGTCTGCTTCGCCGTGCTTGCTGGTTAAAGAAGTTGCCAGAGTTTTCATTCGGCCCAAAATTCATAGGTGCAGAACCAGAACTCGGAAACACATCAGCATCGAATTGCTGGATACTGAAAGTAGACTCTAGTAGAGATTTGGCACTGAGAACCCGCCGTTCATTTACGGCCCAGAGAAAACCCCTTTGTTTGAAATTAGGAGTTACTTCCTGAGCATTGAATGTATTCAACCCCACATATCTCAACTTTTCCGGAAAGAGCGAAAATGTCGTCGTTAGATGGTTGCGCCCGTTGAGGTCCCAATCTACCTGCGACACTGAGTCGAAGCTTTCTAATCCAGTGTCACGTTTGAGTGGTGGCAGACTCTCCACCGGAGTTCGAACAAAGCGATACTCGAACGACTGCATGAACTTCAGCTTGTCTTTAATAATCGGACCACTGAGCGTAACTCTGGGAGTAAAGGCTCCAATTCCGACAAACGAACCTCCGCGCCGGCGCGGCCTTGGGAAAAAGCTTTGTGCATTCGCGTTGAACTTTTCGGAGCCAGATCGAGTTTGGACTGCTGTGACTGCACCCGTGAACTGGCCATATTCTGGCGCATAGGGATTTGTCACTACTTCGACCGACTGAATGGCTTCGAGCGGTAGGTTAATGCCGGACTCGCCTGTTACAGGATCATCCACGTTTGCGCTATTCACCGTAAGTGCACTTTGGTTAGCCCGCGCGCCTTTCACGTTCAGCGCACCATCCGGGCCGCGAACCACACCGGGAACAAGTGGTATTGCATCCTGGAATCGTTCGTTCGATAGCGGAACTGTTTGAAGAGTGTCCTGTTTGAAAGAGGCTGCTGGCGCGGGTTCACTTAGCTTTAATTCATCAGCGTCCGAGGTTATGGTTACATCTCCGGAAACGTCTGCGAGTTGAAGTTGAACATTCTCGTGCGCAGGATCACCGGGGCGAATCGTCAACGTGCTCGAAGACGGCTTGAAGCCACTAAGATGAACTTGAAGGGTATAAGTGCCGGCTGGGAGATTGGTGAATTCGTATTCGCCCTGGTCATTCGTAACCGTCGACCTCACGTTCCGTGCTGACTCAGCAGTAATTAATTCCACACTAGCTCCGGGCAATCTCTCACTTGTCCCATCAGCCGAACTAACGCTCACTGCGCCCCGAAGAACAATGCTTTGTGCGAAAACAGCGTTTGCGGTGACTGTGAGAAACGCGATCGCTAATACAAGCCTTACACCCATCCACCGCACGACAGCGAAAGGGGGGCTTGAGATCGTTTGCCCGTTGTTTTTATGTGACATGTTATTCAGTTCACACTTTCCTCTGAACCCGGCTCCATCCAGCGACGCCGCAACGTGCAATGAAGATGCCAAACCGATCCGGTTGGGGCAGAGCGCATTTGATGGCCAGACAAGCATGAAATAAGCCGCTTTGTGCCGAAATTGTCGGACAACGAACGTTTTTAAGAGCGGAAGAGCCGACACCGCCAGGCACCGTGACAAATGATGGTCACGTGTTCGTATATCGTCACTTTCAGTAATCGAAGGTGGACGGTGGGGCGGATTCTTGAAGGTGCTACTGGCATGTATGTTGCGAAATGCTTGACGCGCTAAGCGGAAGGAAGGTTAAGAGAATGTCTAAGTTACTTGAGGATGTCTTCGACGAGATCGAGTTGTGGCTAGCACGGCGAGCAGGTCGTCGGCTGGTGACCCGACCAGAAACCAGTGCCGGCAGAAGAATCATAACTAACGGCGATGGCCCACTTCAAGCTCAATCTTCGAGATTGGGGCAAAACCAAAATGGGAGCCTGGCCCATCAGGAGGAGTTTGAGACCTCGGATTTAACCCTGAAAGTGCTAGCTTTTGCCATCCTAATATTTTGGAATTCATCGAGTTATGGGCAGCAACTACGAGACACCTTTCGCAACGTACAGCAGGCGGTCGTTATCGTAAGGACAGAGCAAAAGGGTTTGGCTCCATTCCCGCAGCAGGGCTTCGTAAGCTAATGTCGAAGGAACAGAGATGTGCTCGGCGGAGATATCATTCTCGGCATAAATGGAAAGCCGGTGAGAACTGATGAGAGCTATGATCAGATCTATCAAAGCATCATTAGCTCTGGACCAGCACAGCCTGTCGTGATTACGATCTTTCGACAAGGCCAACTCTAGAGTATCAATTCGAACGTCGGATTAAACAGAAAGCGAGAGTGAGAATATGTCACAAATGGCACCAGAAGCTGCGTCACAAACCTCGTCCTGGAATATCGATCGAGTTCACTCCACAGTGGAGTTCAAGGTTAAGCACATGATGATCTCCAACGTAAGAGGGCACTTTTCAAGACTCTCGGGCGTGCTGACACTTGATGAATCTGATGTGACTAAATCCAAAGTTGAGGCATCGATCGAGGCGGCATCGATCGATACCCGCGATGATCAGCGAGACACACATCTTAGAAGCGCCGACTTCCTTGACGTAGAGAATCATCCATGGCTTTCATTCGTATCTACCAGGATCGAGAAGGTGGGGATCGGAGAACGTTCCGTGCAAGGTGACTTAACGATCCGAGGGGTAACGCGAAAAGTTACTTTCAAGGTGGAAGGTCCGACGCCGCCGGCAACTGATCCGTGGGGCAACGTCCGCTTAGGAGCATCAGCCACCACAAAAATAAATCGCAAAGATTTCGGCCTTACGTGGAATACGACGCTAGAGACTGGCGGGATACTGGTCGGCGATGAGGTAACCATCACTCTGGATGTCGAGTTCGTAAAGAATTAGGCAACAAGATCAATCAACACGATCGTGCCGGGACGGCAGGCGTCCTCGCCTGCCCGCGCCCAGCCTAACCAAGAACATTGTCCTGAGCCCCATCCGGAAATAGTCGCCATGAACCCTTGTCCCAACACTTAAATGGTTGAGTATCTTCGCCAACGATTCGGCGCGATCTGTCGACCAACGTGTTCTCCCGATTGCATCGCCACTGAACCGAGTTGCGGCAGAACTTGTCCGGATTCCAGCCTCGCATAAACGGTGTTACTTGGCTCGGCTTGTTACTCTTCAGGACTTACTTAGGCCGACCTCAGCGATTTGAAACTCTCGCGCAAATCGGTCACGAAAAGCTCGGGCTGTTCCCAGGCCGCGAAATGAGTACCTTTGTCGTGCTTGTTGTAGAAGATAAGTTTGGGATACGCCTTCTCAGCCCAACTCTTTGGAGCCTGATATATCTCTTCCGCGAACGCGCTCACCGCGACCGGAATCTTGATGCCTCGCACATCGAAGAAGCCGCCGCCGGGCGGTAGAGTGTGCCGAGTGTCCCAGTAGAGGCGTGCCGAGGAGATAGCGGTGTTGCTCAGCCAGTAGAGCGTGATGTTGTCGAGGACGTCGTCCCGGGTCAGCCCTTCAGTTTTGCCGTCGAAAGCGCGCGCGATCATCTGGTAGCTGCGAATATCGTGATCGAGTATCCAACTCGCTAGACCAACCGGCGAATCGACTATTCCATAGAGCGTCTGGGGACGGTTGTTCATTTCGAGGGCGTAGCCCAGTCCATTGGTGTAGAAGTCCGCGAGCCCATCCCACGCGAACTTTTCTTCCGGCGAAAGGCCGGCGGGCGGTGGGCCACCCATTGCCAGGGCCTTCGAAACATCGGGCGGAACCGTCGCCGCCATGTTGGTGTGAATGCCTAGCAACCCGGGCGGCTGCTGCAAAGCCATCACTTCGGAAACGGCATTGCCCCAATCGCCACCCTGCGCGATGTATTTTGTGTAGCCGAGACGTTGCATGAGCGTTGCCCACGCTTTCGCAATGGTAACCGGATTCCACCCCGGCTTAGTCGGTTTGGCTGAGAACCCGTAGCCCGGCAGCGACGGTATCACGACGTCGAAAGCGTCTTCTGCTTTTCCACCATGCGCCGTTGGATTCGTTAGCGGCTCGATGATCTTCAACTGCTCGATGATCGAGCCGGGCCAGCCGTGAGTGATGATCGCCGGCAAAGCATTTTTCTCTTTCGAACGAACGTGAATGAAATGAATGTCGAGTCCATCGATTTCAGTGACGAAGTGCGGTACTGCTTTCAGTTTCTTCTCGCCCTTGCGCCAGTCATAGTCTGTTCCCCAATAGCGCGCGAGTTTCTGCATCGTCGCGAGCTGGACGCCCTGCGAAGCATCCGCGACTGTTTCTCCCTCAGGCCACTTTGTCGCGTTGACGCGGCTGCGCAAATCGGCAAGTTCCGCATCCGAAAAGGTGAATTGAAAGGGACGGATTGCAGTTTTGTCCGTGGCCTGCTCGGTGCCGGTAGCGTTGGTTTGCGTCATGATGTTCTCCTTCCTGGTAGTTCTGAATTTCGAATCAGCAAATGTTTCGGCGATTGTCCCTGGGCTGAACGCGGCTGCCAGACTCAACATCGAGCTCAGCTTGAGAAAGTAGCGGCGCGATTCCTCGTCTGCTTGTTTCATCTGATTTCTCCATCTTGACTAGCGCGGATCCGTTCACGTCAGGGCCTTGCCAGTTTGGCGATGATTTCCGCGCATCAAGGCGCGTAACGGGTGACTCCAACTACCAACAGGATGTACTTTTTCATAATAGTGCCTCGTCTGAAGGTGCGGTGGTTGAAACTCTCTACTGAGTTGGTCCGATTTGTTCGGGTTCATTGAGCGGCGGGAGTAAATCACAAGTAAAAATGCAAATCTATTACACCAAAGTATCGATCGATACGTGATATTGATCGCGGGGGTACCGATACCAAAGTACCATAGACAACCAGCTTTGATAGGCGCATTCTCGATAACTAACGTTCGATGCAGAAAACGAGTTGCAAGTCATAGCTAATGGTTACACTTCCCCTGATAACAGTGATTGATGACGACGAATCCGTACGCGAGTCTTTGCCTGATTTGCTGAAGGAATATGGTTTCGACGCGCAGACGTTTTCATCCGCTGAGGACTTCCTGGCTTCTGAATCAATCGCCGAGACCAGATGTCTTGTTCTCGATGTGGCCATGCCCGGCATGACCGGACCGGATCTGCAAAGAGAGCTTAAGCTGCGCGAGCAAACAATTCCGATTGTTTTCATCACCGCCCGGCGAGATGAAGCGATTCGTCCAAGATTAATCGCCCAGGGCGCCGTGGACTGTCTCTTCAAGCCGTTTGAGCCCACGGATCTCTTGCAGGCGCTGAATACTGCGCTTCGAGCGGGTTGATTAATTCACTATCTGACAAAAACGATGTCAGCAGCAGCAAAGTCACAGCAGCAGCCGATCGTCTTTGTGGTTGACGACGATATTTCGGTACGCGAATCGCTCGAGTTGCTGATCAAATTTGCCGGCTGGCAGCCGGAGACCTTTGCGTCTGCTGAAGAATTTCTGTCACGACCGCCGAGCGTTGGCCCAAGTTGTTTGGTCCTGGACGTATCACTTCCGAATCTGAGTGGTCTCGATTTGCAGAAGTTGATTATTACGGATCAAGCCGATATGCCCATCATCTTTATCACCGGTCATGGTGACGTTCCGATGACGGTGCAGGCGATGAAAGCTGGAGCCGTCGAATTTTTAACCAAGCCATTCGAGGATGAAGTGCTGTTGACCGCCATTCGACACGCAATCAAACGCAGCATGGCGGTGCTGCACGATCGAGCTCAGATAGCAGCGCTGCGCAGTAGTTACGAATCACTTACCGCGCGTGAGCAGGAAGTGCTGCGATTAGTGGTGGCGGGGATGCTAAATAAGCAGATAGGCATGAAACTTGGGATCAGTGAAATCACCGTCAAGGCACATCGCGGAAAAATGATGCAGAAAATGAAAGCTGATTCGCTCGCTGACCTGGTCAAGACGGCGGTGAGGCTAGGGCTCGCACCGGCGAGAAATCCATGGCGTACGGCAACGGTCGACTAGCAAACCAAAGAACATCAAAGGAGTAATTGAAATGAGCACGATCACAACTAAAGACGGAACCCAGATCTATTACAAGGATTGGGGCAAGGGACAGCCTTTATTCTTTCACCATGGTTGGCCCTTATCAGCCGACGACTGGGACGCCCAGATGATGTTCTTTCTCGAAAGAGGATTTCGCGTCATCGCCCATGACCGAAGGGGACATGGGCGTTCCACCCAAACGGACACCGGCAATGAGATGGACACCTACGCAGCTGATGTTAACGAGCTTGTCGAAAAGCTGGACCTGCGCGATGCGATTCACATCGGGCATTCGACGGGCGGCGGAGAAGTTGCGCACTATGTCGCTCGGTACGGCGAAGGACGAGTAGCAAAGGCGGTGCTAATCAGCGCGGTTCCACCAATCATGGTCAAGTCCGACAAGAATCCGGGCGGCACACCAATCGAAGTCTTCGATCAGATTCGCGAGAACACGGGTAAAAACCGGCCCCAGTATTACCAGGATTTTACGCTTCCTTTTTATGGTTACAACCGCCCGGGCGCCGAGATCAAGCAAGGAGTCAGGGATAACTGGTGGCGACAGGGCATGATGGGCGGGATCAAAGCGCAGTATGATTGCATCAAGGCATTCTCGGAAACCGACTTCACTGAGGATCTCAACCAGATCGATGTGCCGACACTGGTAATGCACGGCGAGGACGATCAGATCGTGCCTTTCGCGGATGCTGGTCCTCTTTCCGCCAAGCTGCTCAAGAATGCCACGACAAAGTTTTATCCCGGTTTTCCGCATGGCATGCCGACCACGCACGCAGATCAAATCAACACCGACCTGCTCGCGTTTATTAAGGGAGAGCAAGCTGCTACAGCGTGAGCTTTGGTTCGCTCGGGGACATATTGAAGTTCAAAGCCCAGGCAAGTGGCAGATGCAGACAATTCCGACGGTTTAAGCTTGAAACTCTGCGATACCTTGAGAAGCCGCGCTATTTTGTCAATTGATGATCCAACCGTTTTTGGTATGCAACTCTTCAGGAGCAGACGTAAAAAGTTGTAGAGTTCGCTGCTGACTTGATTTCTAGAACGTCTGAAAAAGAAATCTCACCAACCAAAACGACATCGCCGCAATTGTCGCGGCGGCAGGAATCGTAAGTATCCATGCCCAAACGATCCTTCCCGCTACTCCCCACTTCACTGCAGACAGTCGACGTGTTGCTCCAACTCCAACGATCGATCCGGTGATCGTGTGCGTCGTAGAAACCGGCGTCCCGGTCAGAGTCACGTAGGCAAGTGTTAACGCCGCTGCTGTCTCTGCACAGAAACCGCCGACGGGCTTCAGCTTTGTAATTCTCGTACCCATTGTGCGGACGATCCGCCAGCCACCGGACAGCGTTCCAAACGCAATCGCTGCGTGTGCTGATAAGACGACTGAAAGAGGAATATGTGGCAAGCTACCGTTGGGTCCGTAGCTCAGACCCCAAACTCCGCCGGCAGTTAGTACGGCAGTAATGATTCCCATGGTTTTCTGTGCGTCGTTGCCTCCGTGCCCCAGCGAGAAGGCTGCCGCGGAAAGCAATTGACCACGACGGAAAATTTTATCGACGCGCGCCGCCGAGAAGCTCCGAAAGATCCAGTAGACCAGAACCATCAAAGTAAATCCAAGTACCATTCCGATCAACGGCGATAACACGATGAACTTCAGTGTTCGAAGCCAGACGTCCGTTTTGAGCAGACCTGTTACGCCGCCGTAGGCTGCAACACCAGCGCCTGCATATCCGCCGAGAAGTGCGTGAGAACTCGATGTAGGTAAACCGAGATACCAGGTGATGAGGTTCCAGATGATCGCGCCGAGTAATGCGGCCAGCAACACCCAAAGACGTTGCTCTGGACTGATCAAGTCCATGCGCACGCCATCACCGATTGCTTTGGCTACTCGGGTGCCGAAAACTGCGAACGCAATGAAGTTGAAAAATGCGGCCCAAAGTACAGCTATACCCGGCGACAGCACTCTTGTTGATACAACTGTTGCGATCGAGTTCGCGGCGTCGTGAAAACCGTTGATGTAATCGAAGACAAGAGCGAGAAATACGAGGATGATGACGAAGGCGAGAGTGGCGGTCATTGCGAATTGGTCTTTGGCCTTAGGTCTTTGATCTTTGGTTGGGCGCGCGTTCGATTCCGGGAGCCTTTTAGGTTCAGAATACCGAAGACCAAAGACCGAAAACCGAAGACCAAATTAAGTATGTTTGATGATCACGCTTTCGATAATATTTGCGACGTTCTCACAGCGATCCACTGCTGCTTCGAGTTTCTCGTAAACTTCTTTCCATTTGAGTACGGTTAATGCGTCGTGAGAATCGTGAAATAGCTCTGCGATTGCGGCGTGGTAGATGTCGTCGCCTTCGTTTTCAAGCCGATGGATTTCCACGAGTCGCTGTGTCACATTCTTTGGCCGCCGCAAAATGCTGACGATTTCTTTCAACTGTTCGGCCATTCGCTCAATTACATCCGCGAAGTCGCGTGCGTAGTCAGTAATCTCCTTAACGTCGAAGATAATGATTGCGCGGGCTGCGTCGTCGATTAAGTCAACGATGTCGTCAAGCGCCGTGGACATCATGTAAATATCTTCGCGGTCAAACGGGGTGATGAACGACTTATTGAGGCGCGTTGAGATGTTGTGCGTTAATTCGTCACAGGCGTGCTCCAGACCTTTGATCCGCTGCGCGTATTCGCCGTAGTCGTGATTCTTGTCGGCGAGCATTTCTTTCAGCTCGCGAGCCGCGGCGGAGATATAGAGCGTCATCTGCGTAAACAGATCAAAATACTGCTCCTCTTTTGGCAGAAAATTGAGAAAGCTCATTTGACTAAGCTGGCTCCAGGCTGAATTTAATCTGAAGAAGGCCGGACTATACCGTACAACCCTCTGACTTGCCAAACATCGGTCGAGTCGTATATCAAAGCGACCACATGACTACAAACTACCTCGCCGACGTCCGAGAACTGCTAAAGGTTGAATCGGACGCTATTGCTCAAACCGCCGACCGCCTCGATCCCACTCAAGTTGAAAAAGTCATTGAGTTGCTGGCGAATTGCTTAGGAAAAGTTGTCGTTTTGGGTGTTGGCAAATCGGGCATCATTGCACAGAAGATTGCCGCGACAATGACCAGCGCAGGAACGGCCGCGCTCTATCTGCATCCATCTGATGCGCTTCACGGCGGTTTAGGGATTGTTCAAGAGGGTGACGTCGTGATCCTTCTCAGCAACAGTGGCGAAACTGATGAAATCGTGGCGATGCTCCCGTACTTGAAGAACCGCAAGGTTGGCATCGTTGCTATTGTTGGGAGTCTAAACTCGACATTGGCTCGGCGGGCCGATGCAGTTATCGATGCCTCGGTTGATCAGGAAGCATGTCCTTTGAATCTCGCACCTACGACCAGTACAACCGTGGCTTTGGCGATCGGAGACGCCCTCGCAATGACCCTCATGAAGGTGAAGGGGTTAACCACCAGCGACTTTGCCAACAATCACCCCGCCGGTCGTTTAGGTAAGAGACTAACTTTGCGCGTTGCCGATCTGATGCACTCCGACACCGAGAACCCAACAATATCAACAGGCTCATCGTGGGTTGATGTTGTGCGAGCAATTAGCAGAGGCGGACTAGGCGCTGTTTGTGTAGTTGATGATTCGGGTCACCTCGCCGGAATCATCACCGATGGCGATTTGCGTAGAACAATCGAGCAGACTGATCATGATGCGTTAGCGCGTGTCACCTGTGACGATTTTATGACGCGCAAGCCGACAGTAGCCACAACTGATTTACTTGCTTACGATGCCCTGCAACTCATGGAGAACCGTCCCTCTCAAATATCGGTCTTGCCTGTGGTGGACTCGGACGGACATTGCGTGGGGCTGATTCGACTGCACGACATCGTGAGAAGTGGATTGTAATACGATCAACGGATTACGCAGATTCAGACCTGCGCCCGGCTTTGCACAAAAAGTACCTGCTGCAACGATTTCGAACTCTCATTCTCACCGCGGCTTTAGCCCGGTGACTAGAGTGCGCAGTGAGTTTAAGAGAAACCGTTTAAACGGTTTCTGTCACTCGCGTGCCGTGTACGTCACCGGGCTAAAGCCACGGTGTGAATGAAATAAGTCAGCGCAACTGGACTTTTTGTGCAAAGCCCGCGCGCCTGTTCATGAAAACTCATTCTGGAAAGTTTCGTTCTGCGTAATCTGTTCAATCTGTGGATTTTTGGTAGGACGCGGCATATCCACGATGTCCCAAGCCGATCGAACGCGCAGCAGTTTCGACATCAGACTTGCATGCAGAATATGACCGCTCCTTTCTGCAACGACTCTTCCGAGGATTGGCATGCCTAACAACGCAAGATCACCGATAATGTCGAGAATCTTGTGACGGACGAATTCATCGCGAAAGCGCAATCCCGTTTGGTTGAGCATTCCCTGTGGTGTAAGCACGATTGCGTTATCGAGTGAGCCACCGCGAATTAGATTTGCGCGTCGCAGCGTTTCAATCTCGTCGGTGAATCCAAACGTTCGTGCTGCCGCGATTTCACGACTAAATGCACCGTCGCTCAGTTCCACCGACAAGCTCTGAACACCGATAAGCGGGTGAGTGAAATCAATGAGGCAATCGATTTGATATGTATCTGCAGGCTCGACGCTGATTCGCCTGTTGCCTTGTTCGAACGAAACTTTTTCTCTAACAAGCAGAGCACGTCGCGCCAGGGGTTGTTCAACGATCCCCGCGCGCTCGATTATCTCGGCGAAGTTTTCGGCCGAGCCATCCATGATGGGAATCTCGAGGTTATCAACTTCGATGAAAACGTTATCAATACCAAGACCACGCAATGCTGCCAGAAGATGTTCGACAGTAGATAACATCACTCCGGTGCGCATGAGAGTGGTTGCGTAACCACAATGCGCGACCGACTCGACAGTTGCAGGAAGTTCAAATCCGCCGAGATCAGTACGGCGAAAAACATATCCGGTATCAGGAGGGGCGGGAACAAGTTGAACATGAACCGGCACGGCAGTATGTAGCCCGATGCCGTGTGTCTCAACTGGGGTGCGAAGTGTGGTCTGTTTGATCAATTAATGTGAACTTATCTCCGATGATAAGGAGAGCGGCAACCCATGTGCCCAGAAAATACTGCGGAGTTTCGAGGCCCATTGTGGTGTTGAGGCAACAATCTAATAAGTCTTTGCAGAGGATCTGCCACAGTGAAAGGGTCAGTGGCATAGGACTATGGGAGCTATTCGACCTATTCCACTAACCCCAGCTACAAAAGTTTGAATAGACCCATCCACTGGAGTAAACTCAGGCCCAATCAAACGTATCGGAGGGCGTTAAGCCTCGGTTTGGTGTTTGAGAAAAGGCGCTTTCGGCACAATCCGCGGGCCGAAAGAAACCCGGCCGCAGGCACTCCGAAGAGCAGAGAGCTTGGAAGTCCTCAGTTTCCAGTCTCGTGGAGAAACCGCGATGCCAGACCTTGAAATCACGTGTTCGGAATGCAACACCCCGTTTACCTTTTCTGAACGTGAACAGGAATACTATCGGGAACGTAACCTGACTCATCCGAAGCGTTGTAAGCCTTGTCGCGATGCGCGGCGCGCAAACTTCGGCTCAAGGGGACCAGGAGGAGAACGTCAGCGATTCGAGATCACTTGCGACCAGTGCGGCAAATCTGACTCAGTCCCGTTCAAACCATCAACGGGCAGACCCGTCTTGTGCAGTGACTGCTTCAGTGCGAGCAGAGCGACGCAGCGAAATTGACTTGAATAAAACTGCGCTAGCAACTTCGCTCGGCTGCTGACCATCAAGAACAAAATGAATTTCGAACCGCGGGTTTGTTACTGCGCGATTGTTGGCAAAGAACGTCTTGAAGTAACTGATGAGCTACGAAACTGTTCAACTAGAGCAACGCGGCGAAGTCGCAATTGTGACTCTGAATCGGCCGGCTAACTTGAACGCGTTAACGGTTGATGTTGCGCGCGATTTTAACGCCGCCGTACGCGAATCGATCGAGAAACGGGCGCGCGCGCTAGTTTTAACCGGAGCTGGTCGTGCTTTTTCGGCCGGCGGCGATCTACGCGAAATGCAAAACATCGCAAGTCGCGACGGACGCGTTGAGGCCTTCTTTGATGAGCCGCTCCGAATGCTTAACGAAACTATAATGTTGATTCGTCAGACTCCGATTCCATTCATTGCCGCCGTGAACGGCGTTGCGTCCGGAGGTGGATGTAATCTTGCTTTGGCGTGCGACTTAGTCATTGCCGCAGAGGGAGCAAAGTTCAACCAGGCCTTTATCAAAATTGGTCTATCGCCTGATTGTGGTGGAACTTTTATACTGCCTCGACTCGTAGGATGGAAACGGGCTGCGGAATTGATGTTCACTGGAGATCTGGTGAGCGCTCAACAAGCGCTGGAGATGGGAATGATTAACGCGGTAACACCGGATTCGGAGTTGATGAGCCGGGCGCTGGCAATGGCCGAACGTCTGGCAGCTGCACCGACGGCCGCGATTGCGCAGATCAAGCGTCTGTTAGAAGCAAGCGCGGTGAATGACCAGGAAACTCAGTTGGAACTCGAACGAAAGGCGCAGATTGAATCAGGAAAGACAAAGGATTTTATAGAAGGCGTTTCAGCCTTTTTGGAAAAGCGGCCGCCGCGATTTGTTGGAGGATAAAGCTCCAGAAAAACGATCGCAGTTGCGAGCCGCCTGAGTTAACTCGGCGGCTCTTTTCGATCTCAGATTTCAGATCTCAGATCTCAGATCCGAAACAGAGCAACTCTTCTTAATCTGAGATCTGAAATCTGGTTTTGGTTATGGACTCGCTAACCTACATCCAACTGCTCCGTCGCAATCGCTCGTTCAGACGATTGTGGATCGGGCAGGTCATTTCCGAACTCGGCAATTGGTTCAACTTCATTGCCGCGTTGGGAGTGGTGCGTCTCGTTTCGCATGCGGCAACTGAAGCGGCAACGATTCTCTTAATCGTCCGGTTGGTGCCGTTTACGTTGTTTGCCCCGCTGGCGGGTGCATTTGTGGATCGCTGGTCCAGGCGCACAGTGATGATCGCGACGGATTTACTTCGGCTGGTGGTCGCACTCGGCTTTTTGTTTGTTCGTGGTCCTCAGGATCTCTGGATCGCATATCTGTGCACGGGCTTGCTCTCATTGTTCGGGGCATTCTTCGAAGCCGCCAAAAACGCTGCGATTCCGAATATCACAGGAGAACGTGATCTGCTCGCTGGAAATGCCTTGATGTTCTCTTCGCGATATCTGTTGATGTCGCTTGGTGCGGCACTTGGCGGCTGGGCTTCGGCAAGGTTTGGTTACCAAACAGCTTTCATCATTAACGCAATTTCGTTTTTGGCGTCGGCCTTCTCAGTGTGGTTGGTGCCAGAAGAAGAAACCAGGCAAACCGTTCCGCCGCGAGCAGAGAATGGAAACGGCGGATCCCGCTTACGTCGCCATAGTGGTTACTGGCGTGATATTCGCGAAGGCTGGTCCTACATCGTAACCCACGGGCCGGTGGCCGCGATTCTTGGCGCAAATATTCTGTGGGCCACTGGCGGCGGCGCAATCAATCTTATTGCGGAGCGGTTGGGAGCACTGGTCTTTGCGGGACCGAATCTCAGTCAAGACTCAGCTGTGGCTGCTCTTTACTTCGCGAATGGTCTTGGACTCTTTATCGGAATGATGATCGCGCGCAGAGTTGGAGCCTATTTTGAGTTGCGAGGCACAACGGTGCGTTTCATTGGTTGGAGTTTATTCACCCAGGGAATCTTCTTCGCCTTAATGGGAGTCGTGCCAGGGTTATTTCTTGCAGGATTGATGTTGACGATCTCACGCATCCTGCTCGGCGCTGAGTTCGCTGTGCAGGAAACTCTCTTGATGAGACTGGTGCCTGACAACCTGCGTGGTCGCGTGTCTACGACTGATCGGGCGGCGGAGATGTTGATTTGGACTTTTTCAACCGGAGTTGCCGGCTGGTCGCTGCACCTGATCACACCTCAGATACTGACGATCTTGAGCGGGCTGCTCTCGGGAATATCCGGAATCGGTTGGTTGATCCTGTTTGCGACGAAAACAGTGCGATTGCCGAAACGGTTTGGTTAAAGGGAGATTTGTACTTGGTTCTTGGAATGTTCGTGTTGCTTTTAGAATCGAACAAAGCCGGCTTTGCACAAAAAGCGAAAATCCCCCACACGGCAGTGCGGGGATCGTTCAAGTCCGACCTATTCATTTCCTTTTCTGCGATTTCGGTTCGGTGTTCATCTTGACGAACGTAGCAGTGTGGACTTGAACCATCCCCACAGTGACCGTGTGGGGGATTCCCAGAGCTTCGACAGAGTGCTTCGATGTAGAAAGGACTTGAACACATCCACCCACTGCCGTGGGTGGGATTTTCGATCTTTGGCACTAATCGTCGAGTACATAAGTATTACATCCCCAGGTCCTGAAGCTTGTTACATTCAATCGAGTGTGAATGTGATTTCTTCGGAGTAGAAATGCAGAGTCAAATTAAATCGAGTCGCAAAATAAATTGGAATACAGCAATCTTCGTGGCGTTATTTCACGTTGGTGCAATTGGTGCTCTTTTTGTCTTTAGTTGGAAATGGCTGGCAATCTCACTCCTGCTGAACTGGGTCGCCGGCAGTTTGGGAATCGGCATCGGATTCCATCGCTTGATTGCTCATCGCGGGTTCCGAACACCCAAGCCCCTTGAATACTTCTTGACGCTTTGTGGCCTCCTGGCGCTCCAGGGTGGCCAAATAAATTGGGTGGTCACCCATCGAATTCATCATGCCTTCACCGACCAACCTGATGACCCGCATTCACCACGTAACGGCCACTGGTGGTCGCACATGGGTTGGATATTGACCGGAACATCTCAACAGCATCCGAAAGGAGTGATGCGACGCTACGCTCCTGATCTTATGAAAGACCCAGTTCACGTTTGGCTGAATCGCCTCTACTTCGTGCCGCAGATCCTGCTCGGATTGGTTTTGTTTCTGGTAGCGGGCTGGCAAGGACTACTGTGGGGTGTTTTTGCGCGAGTCACATTTGGTTTGCATGCCACTTGGCTCGTAAACTCAGCTACACACATTTGGGGCAGTCGCCGATTTCAGACGAATGACGATTCAACTAACAGTTGGTGGGTCGCTCTTTTGACGTTCGGCGAAGGCTGGCACAACAATCACCACGCGTTTCCAGCCGCCGCGCGTCATGGATTGAAGTGGTATGAAATTGATATCAACTGGTATGGGATCACGTTGTTGAAGCTCCTGGGTCTCGCAAAATCGATCAAGCTCGTGAGCAAAGATCACATTGCCGCCGGAGATGGTCGAGTTCTGAAAAAGGCGGCCTAGTATTGGCCCTATACACTTATAGGTCCTATATTGGTTTCGTCATATGCGCGTTAAAGGTCGTCGAAGAAAATCAATCGCGTTCTTCATAACCCTTGGCGCTTGTCTCGTTGCTCTTGCAGTCGCATTAAACGTTGGGTGGATCCTTCTCAACACCAGCGAAGTCGTTCTATTAATACTCGGAATCGTTTTCTTCGTCGTCCTCATCTTCGGCCTCGTCCTTAATACTACGTTCCTCATTCGCGAGATCCGGCGCAACGAACAGCACGACGCTTTCATAAATGCCGTCACTCATGAACTGAAAACGCCCATAGCGTCGATTCGTCTCTACCTGGAAACTTTGAAGACTCGTGAGGTTGATGAAACGCAGCGGGCAGAGTTCTACGACATCATGTTGGCGGATAGTCAACGACTGCTTACCACTGTCGAACAGGTGTTGCGTGCCGGCAGGACTGGCCATAAGCGCCGCCGCATAACGAACTCGGTAATCAGCGTTACCGAAATTGTTCGAGAATGTCTGGAACTGACGCGTGTTCGTTATGGTCTTACGGACTCGCATCTCATGTACTTCGAGTCGCCTGAAGCGAGCGGCGCGCGCATTTCAGGTGATTTGGATGAGTTGCGTGCCGCCTTTTCAAACTTAATTGACAACGCCGTCAAGTATTCTGACGAAGAAGTGCGTGTGTCCGTTTCTGTGTCCGCAGTGGATAAAAAACGAGTTGCTGTGAAAGTCACTGATAAGGGGATCGGCATTCCGAACGCGCAGTTGAAAAGAATCTTCAAACGCTTCTATCGTGTGCCGGGAAAATTCATGGCTCGAGTGAAAGGGACTGGTTTAGGGCTGTTTATCGTTGAATCAGTGGTGACTAAACACGGAGGTCGAGTATTCGTCGAGAGTAGAGGTCTGGGCCAGGGAAGCACTTTCACGGTACAACTTCCGATCGTGGGATCCCAATGAGCGCCATACTCATAGTTGAAGACGAGCAACATCTCGCGGATGGCCTCCGTTATAACCTCCAGGCCGAAGGTTACAGCGTCGATGCTGTACCGGATGCTGAAACCGCGTTGGAAAAGTTGAAAGACAATCCTGACGGTTACGATGTAATCGTACTTGATGTCATGTTGCCTGGAATGAATGGTTTTATGCTGGCAAGTAAACTCCGCGCGCAAGGCCAGTTCGTTCCCATTCTCATGTTGACCGCTCGAGGTCAGGCCGAAGATGTCCTGCGTGGATTTGAAGCCGGAGCCGATGACTATCTTCCGAAGCCCTTTGAATTGGCAGTGTTGATTGCACGAATCCAGGCTTTATTACGCCGGCGTGAATGGTTTCACCGAGATCAGCGCAAAGCTCGATCGTCACAGGCCGCGGTTTTCGAGTTCGCGGGTCGCACGATTGATTTTGAGGGACTCGAACTGCATTCCGGATCTCAAACTGTCAGGCTGACGCTGATGGAGGCCGACCTCTTGCGCTACTTGATTGAACACGACGGAAGAATCGTTTCGCGCAACTCGATTTTGGAAGAGGTTTGGGGACTCCGCGAAGACACCGACACGCGGGCGATCGATAACTTCGTTGTTAGACTGCGCAAGTATATTGAAGACGAACCATCGCGGCCGAAACACCTACTTACTGTCAGAGGAGTTGGCTACAAGTTTGTTTCGCAGAGTCAGGAGACCACCACGACGTCGCGTTAGCTTTAGAGTGCGGCGGCCTGCCGCCGCTCGATTTTTAGTGACCGGTATAACAAAGCGACGGCAGGCCCTCGCACTCCAAAGAGTTCTAGCTCGTGGCGACGATAATCGACGCGCGCACGCCCAGTAAGTCCGAGAAATCTTTGGAATAGATCGCATTTACCTTTCGAACTCTTCCTACCTTCTCCACCAGTTCTTCAGTTGAGATGAAGCCGTTTTCCGTATGCGCGATTGCCCATGATGGGATATGCGATGCCGTCCTGAGGAGGTCTTCTACAAATCCGAGATACTGCTGTTTGCTTTGTACTCGCGAGCCAAGCTTCGAACCCCGCTCCTTTTCAAACTCGAGCCAGAAATCATCGCTGCCTCTTAACCACTCTTCACGCCAGCTGATCAGTGGATCGCGCGCAATTGACATCTGCGTAATCGGAGGAGGAAGTCTCAGGAAGAGCAAATCCGTGTGATGCCGTTCAGCGATAAAGTCTCTGACGTCCTGATTAGAACTCTTATTCCGCAGTGTGTTGTCGTTGGGAACGGGCAGACATTCGAGCATCAACCGAAACGTTCTTGAGAGTGAGAGCGGTTCTCGGAGGGAACGCGTCTCATCACCAAACGAAAGCACGTAATCCCCGACCATCATTCCGACTGTGAGTGCGAGTGCTCTTTTGAAGGGCGGCAGATGTTCGGCGGTGAAACGAACATTATCAAACCACCAGGCGTCAGCTTCGTTGAACCATTTCAGCAAAGATGGATTGTCGAGCTTGTCTCGAGGAACGTAAGCATCTTCCAGAAGTTGATCCAGATCAGTATCACTGAGTTGTTCGCCATGGTTTTCTACCAGCGCGGTGCATTTGGTGTGCGACCACGTCATCGGATCGTTCGCGGCCACTCTGATTCGCCAACGTTTTATGTGCAAAGCTAAATTAGGCTCGCCAGTGAATGGCAAGGCGACAGAAGCAAACTTCAGACGTTGCAAGACGCCTAATTCAAAACTTAGCCAACCGTTTGCAAATTGCATATGTCGGGTTATCAGGTAAACGAAGAAAACATGTCCCAGCGCGCCTCGTTCTCCACCTGTGGCGCTGGAGCTATGTCTGGTTCTTCTTTCGCAAAGGAGTCGAGTTCTGGTAACAAATCCAGTGAAAGAAAAACTTTAACGACCGCAGGATCGAATTCCAAACCAGCCCTATCGGCAATTTCTTTTCGCGCATGTTCCGAAGTAAGTGCCGCACGAAAGGGCCGTTTGTCAGTAAGAGCCGCATACGAATCTGCGACGCGAAGGATTCTCGCTGCTAACGGTATCTCCTCACGTCGCAACGAATCTGGATACCCCTGACCATTCCACCATTCGTGATGCCAGCGAATGAGAAGTTGCGCAGCGCGATCGGCGCCAACGCGTGATGCTTCCCGCTCACCAATCACCGGATGGCGAGCCAAATCAACTCGTTCGTCTTCGGATAAGGTGCCCGCACGTTGAATGTATTCACGTTCCATTGCCACTTCACCAAGATCGTGAAGCAACGCAGCGACTCGCAGGGAGCCACGGTCGTGTCGAGCCAGATGGAAGATCTTCGCCAGCTCATCAGCTATTGCCGTGATTCTCGAGGCGTGCGGATTCTCGTATTGCTCAAAACGATCGGCCGTCTTAGCCAATTGCTGAAAAGCCTCAGCAGCCGACTGTTCGATTAATTCGTTTCCGTGTAGCGCGTTTCGATTTTGTTTCATCAATAATAATAGGACCTATTTGATCTATAGGACTTATTACCAACACGCAAAGATCTGAAATCTTAAATTCCTGAGTTCCAATTTCTCATACGAACTCAGCCGTCGCAAATGCGGAACGCATCAGTTCAGAGAGTCCAGAAGATCCTTTGCCTTGCGGCTGTTGTGATCTGCAGCGAGAGCGCGTTCAGCTTCGCTTCTCGCGCGAACCTGGAAACCAAGATCACGATAAAGTTCAGCGAGCATTATTCGGTATTCTGCATTGTTAGGCTCGAGCTTAAGAGCGGCCTGAAGTTCTGCCTCAGCAAGTCTGCGAGTGCTTTCGTGCAGCGCGAGAGCTCGCCCGTAGTAAGCGCGATATCTCGGTTCGTGAGCAACGGTGCGAGCCGCGGACCCGAGCAATCCAACTGCGAGATTGCGATCGCCAAGTTCCAAGGCCGCGAAGCCCTTCTTAAACTGAATCTCCGCTTGTTGTGCCGGACTAAGACCGTCATCACGGACGTCGTCCGACTCAACCGTCCCTTCATTGGTTGACGCTGTAGCCTTAGGTGCTGATTCAGCCAGATGTGCAGCTCGTTTTTGAGCGGCGAGCTTTGCATCATAAGAGGCGCGCAGTTTGGCATCTCGCAACGTATCGTATGCCTGTGTGATGCGAGCAAAACTCGATTCAACTCGAGACAGTAAAGCTTTCTCGGCTCCGCGAAACCGATCCGGATGGTACTTACGCGCAATGTCGTAATAGGCCTTCTTAAGTTCTGGCATCGAGACATTCTTTTCCACGGCCAGAGTTTCATAGTGTGAATTTGCGGACGCCAGGCGCGCAAGAAACGTCTCCACATTGTCCGCGGGTTGAGTGACAACCGGCTCGTCCGGTGCTGGTTGTTGAACTGTTTCGACTTGAATCGAACTCTCTGCGAGTGAACCGCGGAAAGCAGTCTTCCAATGTTGCCGCGCAAGAAGTCCGACCAGAGCAAGGGAATACACAACTCGCAACGTGTCAGACTCCGGAAGGCCACTAACCGCAACGAGCTCCGAGAGTGCCATAGGTGCATCTACTCTGGACAGAAGAAAAACTTCGGTCGGCAGGAGATTGACCAGCTTAGGCGGATTTGCAACGGGAGAAATCAACTCCGCATTAAGTAGGAATCGAGATGCGGTGAACTTTGGTGGGAGACGTCTTGCAGCTTCGATTAGCAAGCTCGGGACGTCGATCGTCAAGTGTACTTCTTCAAGCAGATGTGAATGATCGTCGAAATCCCAGGAGCCCTCAGTCCATTGCAGTGCAAGACCAAGAACATCCGAGACTTGTTTGAGTTGCTGTTGTTGCAGCTGTGGTTGTGAAATCCGCTTTTCTGAAATTAAGGTTTTGGCGAGACTAAAATCATCAGTGTTACTTCCAAGATAGCGGAGGTCGTCGGCCGTCACTAATTGACTTTTTATCAGGTATTCACCCAAACGAAGTGTTCGTATATTTGAAGCCGCATACAACAGTGTGCCGGATCGAAAGTAGACGGCGACTTTGATCTTGTTCGATTCAAGTTTGAGTCGACCGGAGAGTTTCTTGATTAAGATTTCGCGCAGCAGTTCCGGGCAAGGGTTCTCATGAAGTTGGCCGTTCACACGAACATGATAGCAAGACCGCGGCGATTTGCGATTAGTCAATCTACTTAGGACACCACCGGCTCAAGCCCGGTGGTGTCCGCGAGCAGATAGTGGGACGGTGGTTGTAGCTTTGAAGTTGAAGTACCACCGGCTAAAGCCCGGTGGTGTCTTTCGACATTCGACATTGAACTTGGGACCTATTTCGGCAATTGGGATTCAGCAATGATATATTGAGTTCACACAGACAATTTTCAGCCCCCATTGAATTAGTTTCTAACCTGGTGAGATCTCTATGGGCGAAGGAGTATTTAAGCAGGAAAACAGTTCCAGCAGTACTAATGAGCAGGCGTTAGATGAAAGCAATGGTGAGCGATCCGCACATGAGCGCGTTGAACTTCTAATTGACGAGCTCAGAAAACGGACGGCCGAACTCGAGGCCGCCAACCGAGAGCTACGGCGTGTTTCCCATTATCGTTCACTGTTTCTTGCCCGAATGTCGCACGAGCTGCGAACGCCACTAACTTCTATCCTGGGTTTTAGCGAAATACTTTTGGATCACGAGCAATTGACTGAAACTCAACGGCGTTTTTGCCAGAAGGTTCAAGACTCCGGATTTCAACTTCAAGCGAGTCTCAATCAACTCGTCGATCTCTCACGTGTAGAAGCTGGTGAGACAGAGGTGTTTCTGCAGGAGTTCTCGTTTCGAGAGACCCTGAGAGACTGCTGCGCCGCAGTTGCACGAATGGCTCAGAAACAGCAGGTGAAGGTTGAATATGAACTGGACCCTGAAATAACAACCGTCGTATCTGATCAGGGAAAGCTTCGTCAGGTACTCTTTAACTTTGTTGCCTGGGCCGTAAGCCGCACACCATCAGGCGATGCGGTAAAGATCTTAGTGAGCCTTACTGAACCCAGTGTTCTCAACATTAAGATACTTGATACAGGCAGTCCGATTGAAGACCCGGCGCAAGTCTTCGATCCGGAAGACAAGGTGCCGGCTCGCGAGCCAAATATTAACGAACTGGGAATCATCATCGGTCGCAAGCTAGTCGATCTAATGGGAGGCGATGTCACGCTGATAAATCGAGAGTCAGGCGGGTTGGAGTCGCATATCCAACTACCTGCTCGTCCGCTGAAGGGATAACGACGGAGGATGGAAGAGATCTTAATTCGAGAGTGTACGACGATTCAGGAGTTTGATACTTGCATTGATTTACAGCGTGAAGCGTTTGGTCTTCCCGACATCGAGATAACCCCCCGACGACATTTGATCGTGTCGCGACAAGCTGGAGGATGGACGCTGGGGGCATTCGTTGCCGACAGAATGGTCGGCTTTGTCCATCACCTTGCGGCAGTTCGATCAGATAACGAAATCTTTGGCTATTCGCACATGATGGCAGTGGCCAGGGCATATCAAAACAAAGGTGTAGGCGCGCGACTTAAATGGGCCCAACGCGAGCGTGCCATCGCGGAAGGCAGGAGGTACATCAAGTGGACGTGGGATCCAATGCAGGCTCGTAACGCACACTTCAATCTGAATCGGTTGGGCGTTGTGGTAGACACGTATGCCGATAATTTTTACGGAGTTGATTACAACGCCGACCCGCAACAGGCAATTGAGAATCGTCCGGGCCTGCAAAGCGATCGCTTATTTGGGAATTGGTATTTAACTTCTTCCCGTGTTCAGTCGTTGTCACTAGGAGAAGCCGCGAACGATCCTGGCGAACCTGCTGCGACCATTGCGATTCCGGCGGACTGGTCAACCGTGATACGAACAGATGTAAAAAGAGCTCGAGCGGAACAAGAGCGTGTTCGTTCGGAGTTCAAGAGTGCTTTCGATGAAGGATTGATATGTGCCGCATTTCGAAGAGGTGAAGAGCGGTCGCATTATTTGTTGTTCGATCGCGAAAATGTCGAATAGACCTAAAGAGATTTTGCAAAACTCATTTTCTTCACTCCGGAGGAGTGAAATGCTTATAGCCAGAGTCCGTTGGAAAGTCGCACTCCGGAGGAGTGCCATGTACGCTTTTGCATACGAACTCTGACTGAACCGTTGAAAACTATTCTTTAACATTGCACTCCTCTGGTGTGCGGTAGCCCACAGCGCGGCGGTGCTATAAACATATCACTCTTCCGGAGTGAAGAATTTTACAAGGGCCTCTAAAGCATATCGGACATTGGTTCCTGTGATTTCCTAGATCGTTTTTCTCTGGATGAGAGCAAATGGTTTTTGCAAAGTTCGACAAGTACGTTGATCGTCACGCACGTGCCTTTACTGAACGGCTGCAGGCGCTTTGTCGCATGCCGTCGGTTGCGGCACGCGGCACGGGTATGCGTGCGATGGCGGAAGCAGTTGAGCAAGCGATGCAACGCGTCGGAATTGGCACGCGCTCGTTCAGGATGGGTAGTGGCTATCCGATTATCTATGGTGAGTGTGGTAGCGGCCCGAAGGGCTTTCTGATTTATGGTCACTACGACGTCCAACCCGTCGGGCACTTAAACGAATGGTCTTTCGGTCCCTTTGCTGCAACGATTCACGATGGCAAGCTCTACGCCCGTGGAGCGGCTAACAGTAAAGGCGATCTGGTTGCTCGGTTAGCAGCAATCGAAGCGTATCAAAAGACATTCGGGAAGTTGCCGGTGTCTTTGCGCTTCATCGTTGAGGGTGAAGACGGATTGGGTAGTCCAAGTCTCTATCGGTTTACGAACGAACACGGAGACTTATTAAGTGCCGATGGATGTATCTGGGACGAAGGCTACCGCGACACAAAAGAGACGCCGGTTATTAGTTTGGGATTCAAGGGAATCACGTTTCTGGAGTTGCGAGCTTTTGGAGCCAAAACAGATTTGCATTCCAAGTGGGGAACGATTGTCCCCAACCCTGCGTGGCGTTTAGTCCAGGCGCTGGCGACGATGACTTCTCCTAAAGGTGTCATTACGATCGATGGCTTTTCTTCACATATCGCGCCGATCAGCGAAGAAGATGCCGAAGTGTTAAAGACCATAGAGATCGATGAAGTGGGACTTAAAAGAGAGTTCCGAATCGGAAGCTGGGTGCGATCGATGAAAGGTTCGACGCTGGTGAAGGAACATATCTTTGGCGCCACCTGCACGATTTGCGGAATCCAAACTGGTCACACTGAAGCCGGCGCCAAAACAGTTCTACCAAGCACAGCGATGGCGAGACTCGATTTTCGTCTCGTTCCTGACTTGACGGGCAAGATCGTGACAGAACTCCTGCGAGAACACCTTGACGTTCGCGGTTTCAAAGACATCGAAATAATAGAACTCGGCACAGCACCACTCGCCAAGTCATCTGCTAAATCAGGCGTCGCACGATCTGTTATCAGTGCAGCCGAAGAGGTCTACGCAAAGTCTCCACTCATCTATCCAATGGATCCTTCGAGTGGGCCCGTCGGCGCAGTTTGCGGAGTTACAGAACCACCAACTGCTATCGCTTCTTTTGGGACGAGCTATGCTGGATCGAATCCACATGCGCCTGATGAGAACATTCGCATTGAAGATTTTCTCTTGAGCATAAAAATGATTGGTCGAGTTATCCACAAGTTGGGCGAGGGCAAGACCAGGACATCACTGAGTGATGACGATCGCAAACCGACCGCGCCGCTGCCCAAGCCGAAGAACGCGTGAGGGGGAATGTCCGATATGCTTTAGCTTGTCGGGATGTGACCAACCGAGCCCTTGGTTTTCAATAGAAGTTCATTTCGTGGGGCTCGGTTGGTCACGTCCCGACAAGCTAAAGCATATCGGACATTAGAAGCGCGGAAAGGAAGGAATAGCGTTTGGCCGCAGCCAAGTCACCCGCAGTTGAGATCGAGAAACTAAGAAACGAAATTCGTCGTCACGAAGACCTTTATTATGTCCAGGACTCGCCTGAGATTTCTGACCTCGAGTACGACCAACTCCTGTCTAAACTTCAAGCCCTTGAAAAGACTCATCCGGAACTCATAACTCCCGACAGTCCAAGTCAGCGCGTCGGTGGACGTCCAGCAGAAGGATTCCCGGAGATCGTGCATCGCCGTCCGATGTTGTCCCTCGACAACAGCTACAACATCGAAGAGTTGCGTGCATTTGATCAGCGTTGTCAAAGACTGGCGGAGGGTCGCAAGCTGGAGTACGTAGCCGAGTTGAAGATCGATGGCCTTTCCTTGTCACTCCAATATGAAAGTGGTGTGTTAAGGCGTGGTGTGACGCGTGGAGATGGACGAATCGGCGAGGAAGTTACGCAGAACGCCCGTACGATTCGCAGTGTTCCGCTACGCTTAAAGTCCGAAGCACGGAAGATAGACGGTGAAGTGGAAGTGCGTGGCGAGGTTTTCATTCCACTTGAAGTGTTTCGCAAAACAAACGCCGAACGCGAAGAGCAAGGTGAGCCGCGATTCGCGAATCCTCGAAACGCAGCCGCTGGTGCGATTCGGCAGTTGGATTCGCGACTCGTTGCGCGTCGAAAGTTGGACATGTTCGCATACGATCTTTTGGTCGGAGGCAACAAACCATTTGCCACACATTGGGACGCGTTGAAATGGTTAGAGCAAGCTGGGTTTCGAGTTAATTCGAATAAGAAGCTCTGCAAGTCAATCGATGACGTAATCGAGTTCGCAAATGAGATGGAGAAACGTCGCGATGAACTGGGTTACGAGATCGACGGATTGGTCGTGAAAGTAAACTCGACCGTTTTGCAGGATGACTTTGGATCCACGCAAAAAGCGCCACGTTGGGCCATTGCCTACAAGTATCCGGCGCGCCAGGCGTCAACAAAGGTTCTTTCGATAGTTGTTCAGGTCGGACGAACGGGTGCATTGACACCGGTCGCGAACCTGGAGCCAGTATTTCTTGCCGGCACGACGGTTTCGCGAGCAACGCTTCACAACGAAGATGAAATTGCACGTCTGGGGCTGAAGATTGGTGACTGGGTAATGATCGAGAAGAGCGGCGAGATCATTCCCAAAGTTCTGAGCGTTATCAAATCAAAGCGAACGGGGAAAGAAGAGACTTTCAAACCGCCGACACATTGCCCCGTATGTGGAAGTGAGATTTCCAGAATTGAAGGAGAAGTAGTGGCTCGATGTGTAGCAGCCGATTGTGCGGCCCAGCTGGTTGGCCGGTTACTACACTTTGCTTCGCGGCGGGCAATGCGAATCGAAGGACTTGGTGATGTACTGGCGATTCAGTTGGTAGATGCTGAGTTGGTGAAAGACGTCGGCGATCTTTATGAGCTGACGCTTGAACAGGTCTCTGGACTTCCCCGAATGGCAAAAAAGTCCGCCACGAATCTACTGGAACAGATCGAAGCCAGTAAGTTGCGCGATCTTACCAACCTAATATATGCGTTAGGAATCAGGCATGTTGGTGAGAGAACTGCTGGAATACTCGCACAGCATTTCGGGTCATTGGCAGCTTTAGCCAATGCCACAACAGAAGCGCTGGACGACATTCCCGAAATAGGATTGACGGTCGCTGAAAGTGTGCGCGACTGGTTTGAGGACGAGGGCAATAGAAAGCTTTGTGATAGGCTGCGTGCTGCTGGTGTAAGGACAGAACTCGCAAAGCAGAGTAACGTGCAACTGGATGAACGTTTCGCTGGGAAGCAGTTTGTCTTAACAGGCAAGATGGAAGGCTACACTCGAGACGAAGCCCGCGCGTTGATCGAGGCACGAGGTGGGCGTGTTAACTCGTCAGTAAGCAAGAAGACTGATTTTGTAATAGCCGGCGAGGAGTCTGGTTCAAAACTGGATAAAGCAACTGCCCTTGGGATTGACGTGATTGATGAGGCGGGCTTCCGGCAGATGTTGGAAGCAGATTAACAAGTATGGGACCGATTTAACCTATTAAAAGCCGAACTTTTTGGAGAAGTCATGAGCAACCCCGATCAAAAAACTGATCTGCAACTCGTTTACACAATCCTTTGCGATGATGTTCGTCTCGAAGCTGGAAACAAACTCTCGTTCATGGGGATCTTTCAAAACATCATGGTGCAGCAACTTCCAGCTTCACTAATCAAGTTCGCGGTTGTGAATCACTGGAAGGGTCACGGAACGTACTTATCAGAAGTGCGTATCCTAACCCCTGATCGACAAGGATTCGTCGTGGTTTCGCAGCCGACTAGTTTTGAGATCAACGCGGGCGGCTTCGCAGACAATATTAGTTTCTTTGTTAACGTGACGTTTCCGAAGGCAGGGAATTATTTTGTGCAGACGCTGGTAAACTCGAACTTGTTTGAGGAACAAGTACTCACGATCTCTGATGCTGGAGAGACGAACCTGCTTGGTGGTGCATCAGAGGCGATCAATTAAACATCGATGTCCGATATGCGTCTGTCTTGTCGTGTGATGCCCAACACGAACTCTCATTGTGCAAGGTTCGCATTAAATTGTCGTTCGTGTTGGGCCTCACACGACAAGACAGACGCATATCGGACACCCAGTGCGAACGGTTTAATTAACCTCGATGTTGAAAAGTTTAATTTTGGAATTCAGCGTAGTTGCTTTTATTCCGAGTAGCCGTGCGGCCTTTGCCTGATTGCCACCCGTTTCTGCCAACGCCATTTTGATCAAGTGAGTCTCGAAGCGCTGAACTTCATCATAAAAGTCGATTCCCCCAAGGATGTCTAATGGCCGCAACTTGTTTGCTTCATCGGTGAAAGCCTTGTCGCGAGCCAAGGTTTCCGCTTCTGACAACAGGGCATCGGCCAAATCCACAACCCGTTGAATACGATCGCGGTCCGGTGGTTCCGCAAGCTTCAGATGGGTTTGACTGGCAGCCCTTAGATTGTCGCTTTCCTTCAACAAAGCTGGATCGACGCTCATTAAAACTCCCCTTTCAGACTAACCTCTAGTACGAGAACACCAGCCTGATAGATTCCGTGGCATCTTTTTTTGTTGCCAGAGTTAGTTGGAAATCCAGAAGAGTGGAGAACCGCGGGAGCAGAGACAGAGAGCCGCGGCGAATTTTCCGCGGTCGTCGCTTCACAACACTCGAAATTCAGCTACGTTCGATTATTAAAATAAAAGGCGAGCCCGCAATTGGAGTCGCCCCGCTGTCTTGGTGCGGATGAGAGGACTTGAACCTCCACGATGTCACCATCACAGGCTTCTGAGACCTGCGCGTCTGCCAGTTCCGCCACATCCGCTGATAATGGCGCCCGCCATTATGCGAATGCCGTTCAGGCAGTGTCAAGAAGGTGCGTTAACAGGGCTTGCGTTGTCAGTATCAGGATCAAAATGCGAACCGCACCAAAGAACACATCATGACCAGGAACAAGAAAGGAAGGGCGGTTTACCCCCGCTGATCCCCAGAATAATTGCCTGGATCGAGCTGGGTAAACCGCCCTTCCTTAACTTGTTCTTGATCAAGACCTGTTCTGTTATCAAGCCTCGAGAATGTTTGTGCTTTTAATACCGTCGTCGATTTCGCACATAAACACGATCAGCATAGACTCGACGGTTGCGGTATCGCCTATAGCCACGAGCGTTTTCGTCCCGCGAGTAATACCGCTGCCGAAAACTCAGCCGGCGACGGGGACCTCGATTATCCCAGCGCCCATCGCGAGCATCATGGCAGTTCACAAACTTGCCACACTTGTTGCCCCATCTCCCATTCGCGTTGCCATGACCGCGGCCTTGAGCAGACACATCGCTCACGGACAGCACGGTCAAGAACGCAACGGCCGCAAGAGTCAACATCGCAAATCTAAACATAGGTTTCCTCCCTTATTTTCCACTCATCGTTCAATAGGTGTGCCAAATGGGGCTGTTGGAACCTGTGAGGTTGTTATACGATAACATGCGGAGCAAATAACCGAACAGATGGTAAAGTCCCGGACGGCCCAGGAAAGCCTTGGTGAACGATTTGCGAACATCAAAGCGCGTATCAATCGCGCTCTCCAGCGCAGCCACCGAAGTGAAGATGAACTGACCTTAATCGCCATCAGCAAGACCCATCCGGCAGATGCAATTCAGGACTTAATTCGGCTCGGCGCGACAGATATCGGCGAAAACCGAGTTCAGGAAGCTGAAACGAAGATCCTTCAGGTTGGAAGAAACAGTGCACACTGGCATCTTGTTGGTCACCTGCAAGCGAACAAAGCGAGGCGGGCTGTTAAGCTGTTTGACGTGATACATTCCCTTGACTCATTAGAACTGGCACGTCGCGTTGAGCGTTTGTGTGTGGAGGAAGAAGTAGCGAGTATTTCAGTTTTGATCCAGGTGGATCTTGGTCTGGAGGAGACTAAGTCGGGTGTGCTGGAAGCTGATATAAAAAAACTTGCCTCGGGACTCAGAGAGTGCGAACGGTTGAAACTCACCGGCTTGATGACACTTCCACCGTACTTCGATAATGCCGAGGACACGCGTCCGTTCTTTTCCAAACTTCGTGTGTTGCGCGACGACTTAGCAGACGATGGTCTGTTTGCAAATGGCCTGGGTGACTTGTCGATGGGAATGACTCACGATTTTGAGATTGCCATCGAAGAAGGCGCGACGATGGTGAGAATCGGCACTGCGATTTTCGGTGAACGCGTGTCCCAGAGATAGAAACAGTTATGCTGATTATTAGTCGAAGTTTTTTATTCTTAACATGGGCCGTAGAGGCCGCAATTGTCGCGATCGTCCTGTTGATGATTCTGCGACTAATTGCAAACGCGGCCGACCTCAATCCATTTAGCTGGGCTTCGCGAACTATTCGTCGACTGAGTGACGCGTTCGTCATGCCGGCTCGTCGAGCGATGATGGGGCTTGGAGTTGACCCAAAGTTTGCTCCCTTAGTGGTCATCCTGATTGCCATCTTGCTCGGGTGGTTTTTCCTTTGGTTAACCGAAGAAGTCGCGGCGACCCTGATCGGATTGATAATTAGCTTCAAAGCAGTCAATCCCATCATGGGTCTTGGTTACATTATTTATGGAGCACTGTCGGTCTACATTGTGTTCATCTTCATGAGGATTGTCTTTTCGTGGGGGATGGTGAGTCATTCAAACCGGCTCATGCGGTTTTTGGTGAATACAACCGAGCCTTTGCTTGGGCCGCTGCGAAGAATTATTCCACCGCTCGGGATCATGGATATCTCGCCTATCTTCGCATTCATAATCATTTGGTTATTTCAACAGGCAATTAGGGGAACGTTATTGCGTGGCGGTTTGCCGCCAGTCGGATAGAAGAATGCTTCAGTATTCGGTTCAGAACGGGGATCTTGTGTTCCGCGTCCAGGTTGCTCCGCGTGCGTCTCGAAGTGAAGTTGTGGGCGAGCACAATGGTTCACTTCGAGTACGACTCGTAGCTCCGCCGGTTGATGGTGCCGCGAATGAGGAATTGCGAGGTCTGCTTGCGAGGACTTTTAATGTGTCACGAAGTTCGGTGCAGTTAGTTTTGGGACGGACTTCAAGAACAAAGCAGATCCGAATCGTGGGTGTTAATGAGGAAGTCTTAAAAATCTTTCAGACCTTTCTTGCAACTGCTTCCAGTCTGAACGACTCACGAGTTAAGGCTCAAAGCTGATGGACAAAGTCTCCCATTATCGAATCGTTGAAAAACTTGGCGCGGGTGGTATGGGTGAAGTCTACCTTGCCGAAGACATGAAGCTTGGACGCAAGGTCGCGATCAAGATCCTGAGCGAGGAATATACTACCAACCGAGATCGACTTCACCGTTTTGAACAGGAAGCGTGCGCGGCTTCGGCGCTGAATCATCCTAACATCTTGACAATTCACGAAGTCGGTAACGATGAGGGCCGCCACTACATCGCTACTGAATACATCGATGGTGTGACGCTGAGAAGAAAGATCGGCGGAGCGCAGATTGAAGCCCGCGAAATTCTCGACATTGCGGTTCAAGTTGCGAGTGCCCTCGAAGAAGCACACGCAGCTGGCATCATCCATCGCGACATCAAACCCGACAACATCATGGTGCGTCGCAACGGCTATGTGAAGGTGCTTGATTTCGGATTAGCCAAGTTGACTGAAACTTCGACTGAGCGAGAGCCATCAGATGGAGAAGCATCTACGAGAGTTCTCGTGCAAACAGACGCCGGTGTTGTTATGGGGACATCGCATTACATGTCGCCGGAACAGGCCCGTGGAAAACCGGTTGATGCGCGGAGCGACATTTGGAGTCTTGGCGTTGTCATTTATGAAATGGTTGCCGGTCGAACACCATTTGAAGGTGAGACGTCGACTGACGTAATCGTCGCCATTACTCAAAAAGAGCCTGCACCTCTGTTGCGGTTTGCTCCCAACCTCCCGGCTGAATTGGACTGGATTGTAACCAAGGCGCTGCGAAAGGATCGTGAAGAGCGATATCAAACTATCAAGGAGTTACTCGTTGATTTGCGTCGGCTCAAACAACGGCTTGAATTTGAGGCGGAGTTGGAACGATCAGTCGCGCCCGAGAGTTTTACTCGCTCGACGATCAGCGGGGTTATCTCGCCACCAACGGGCACCGCGCAGGCGTTGCCAACAGCAGAGAAGACGGTCTCGCATGTCTCAAGTGCGGAGTACATCGTCACCGGGATCAGGCATCACAAAATTGCAGCCCTCATTGTTGCTCTGATTGTTGTTGCCGCAGTCGGCATGGGCACGTACTTCTATGCGCATCGCAAACCCGTGCTAACAGACCAAGACACGATCCTGCTAACGGATTTCATCAATTCAACCGGTGAGCAAGTATTTGATGGCACTCTTAAACAAGCGTTGGCGGTTCAACTCGGCCAGACTCCCTTTCTTAACATCTATCCAGATGAGCGCGTGCGAGAGACTCTGCGCTTCATGGGTAAGTCTCCTGAGGAACGCATAACCAAGGACATTGGACGCGAAATCTGTCAGCGGCAGGGAATCAAGGCGTTATTGTCTGGTTCAATAGCCAGTTTGGGTAGTCATTACATCATTACACTGGAAGCTCTGAATGCTCAAAGCGGAGATCCCATTGCCCGGGAGCAAGTGGAAGCTACCAGTAAGGAGTCAGTCCTGTCATCACTTGGAAATGCTACCTCAAACCTACGGCAGAAATTGGGAGAGTCGTTAAGTTCGATCAAGAAATACGACGTCAAGATAGATCAGGCGACCACGTCTTCGCTGGAAGCGTTGAAGGCGTATTCAATGGGCGATCAGGCACGCAACAGCGGCAGTTCTCGCGAATCATTATCCTTCTACCAAAAAGCCATTGAACTTGATCCGAACTTTGCAATGGCCTACGCACGGATTGCCGTGTATTACGGCAACCGGACAGAGCTTGAAGCGGCAGTGCCCTATGTCGAGAAGGCCTTCGCATTGCGTGAGCGTGTTAGCGAACGAGAGAAGTTATACATCTCAGAAAAGTACTACAACTACGTGACGGGTGAGGTCGATAAGTCAATCGAAGTTCTAACAACATGGGCTAGCCAGTATCCCAACGATTACATACCGCACAACAATCTGGCCTTGAATTACCAGTACCTCGGTAAATACGCGGAAGCGCAAAAGGAAGCACAGCGAGCAGTGGAGCTAAATCCAACCAACGTGTCTTCGCGCGACAACTTAGTTGGGAGCTTCATGGGCCAGGGCTTGGTTGATGAGGCCGTGCAGGCTAATGAGGAGTTGGCTAAGCTTAGTCCGCAGTTTCCTGCCGTTTATTTCAACCGTTATCAGCTGGCTTTCCTTCGTGGCGATCAGTCGGCAATGACGTCATTGGAATCAAGCACAAAAGGCAAACCTGAAGAGGCCGATGCAGTGGCCACAGCCGCAGCAAGGGCAGGCTATTATGGCAAGTACAAGGAGGCTGAATCTTTAGCAGCGCAATCTCTCGAGTTGTTTAAGAACCAGAAGCGACTTGAAAGTGCCGGGCAGTTGATGCTCTTCATGGCCATGCGACAAGCGGTCCTGGGACGTTGTCAACAAGCAAAACAGAACGTTACTGCAGGACTAGCGTTGGATCGTGGTCGCATCAGTTTAGGCTCAGCTGGATTTGCAAGCGCAATCTGTCAAGATACGGCGCAAGCGCAAAGCTTGCTTGACGAAACGCTCAAACGCTTTCCTAAAGATACGGCCACTGTTGAATGTGTTGTTCCGATGATCAAGGCTACCCTTGAACTGAATCGTGGGAATGCGGCTAATGCGATACAAATACTCGAGCCCGTAAGAAGCAAAGAACTGGGGATCTTTCTCGGTGTCGGCGCGAATTATTTGCGCGGCAGGTGCTACCTCCAGCAACGCATGGGACGAGAAGCTGCTGGTGAGTTTGAAAAAATAATTGCCGCTCGAGGAGTGGAGATTTTCGGAGCGGAACATGTTCTTGCTCATTTAAACCTGGCAAGGGCGGCCATGTTGACTGGCGACACTGCGAAGGCGCGCAAGGAATATCAGGACTTCCTGGCTCTTTGGAAAGACGCAGATCAGGATCTGCCGATGCTTGTCGAGGCGCGGAAGGAATATGAAGCGTTGAAATAGAGCTGTGATTTGAATAGGTCCTTAGGTCAAATAGGTCCTATTACTCACGTGAGATCGCGCCACCCGCTATGATATATTGCGGTGTCAATTCAGGCCACAAAATCACTCAAGGACAACTGAAATGTCGGGACACTCAAAGTGGCATAGTATCAAGCACAAGAAGGGCGCGCTGGATGCCAAGCGTGGCAAGCTTTTTACGAAGTTCATTAAAGAAATCACTGTCGCCGCGAGAACTGGCGGTGGCGACCCCGATGCCAACGCGCGACTTCGTAAAGCCATCCTCGACGCCAAGGCTGGCAACATGCCGAACGATACGATCGACCGGGCGATTCGTCGTGGAACCGGTGAAGAAGAAGGCGTCAATTACGAAGAGATAACGTACGAGGGTTACGGACCTGGCGGTGTCGCGCTTCTCATTCAGTCAATGACTGACAACCGCAATCGGACCGTTGCTGAAATTCGTCACATCTTTTCAAAGAATGGCGGGAACCTCGGCGAGAGTGGCTCGGTAGGTTGGATGTTTGAAAAGAAGGGTTACATCGTTGTCGATAAGGCCGCGAAATCTGAAGATGAGCTATTTGAGTTAGCGATTGAAGCCGGCGCGGATGACCTGCGTAATGACGAGGACAACTTTGAAATCATTACCTCACCCGAAGCGTTTGACGGTGTTTTGAATGCAGTGAAAGCGGCAGGTGTCGAGCCTCAAGTCGCGGAAGTCGAAATGGTGCCGCAGAATTATGTGAAACTCGAGGGCGGAGACGCGCGACAGATGCTGAAGTTGATGGAAGCGCTCGAAGATCATGACGACGTCCAGAAGGTCTCAGCAAACTTTGATATTAGTGAAGCAGACATGGCCGCGGCCTAGCAAAACCTAAATTTCTTCACGACGTTCTCTGCCTCAATCGCCATTGACGTATGAACTGCTGCAACCTCCTTGCAAGTGTTGGAATCAGAGCCAGGTTCATGCCGGCAGTGGCCCACTGTTAAGTAGGGCTTAGGGTCATTCACGAGGATGCAGCCAGCATGAGCCTCCTTAACACTCCCTGATTAGCCTTAGGACTACTATGAAATCTACCTCCTCCATTTTGTTTATTGCTGCGTTATTGCTGTTCTCCTCAATTCGCACAGGTTTTACTCAGAGCACGGCATCGCAGAGCGTTTCTTCCAAGGCCACCGGCGATGCGATCTATCAACAGATTCGCAGCAAGGGATCGGCAGTTGAAGACTTCAATGGTGCCGTGGCAACTGTAAACGGCCTCACCTTGCAACGGGATGCAGCGACATTCAAGTTCAACAACGGTGAAATCTATTTCCTTGCTCCGGTTGAAGGTCGAGTGGTTGGCGCCGTGTTCTTGGGGGACGTTGAAATGCGCATCTTTCCCCCGACTGAAGTTGAAAAAAGAAGTCTGCAATTCTTCACTGGCTCCAAAGAGGCTCCGGATCATTTCTCCCGGCTCGTGATGCGATTTACGGATAAAACTTTTGAGCAGATTAAGCAGGCGCCTGGAGTTCAAATGTCGGTGGGTGGAAGTCAAGCAGCGCACGCGCGTGACGCCTGGAAAGACATTCAGAATCTGTACAGAAAAGAAGTTCACTACAATCTTGAGCTGCGCACCCTGGCAGATCTCTATGTGCCTCAACGAGGTGGCTTTTTCTATGCGTTTCCGGGTGGAGGACGTTTTGACAAGCTGGCATATGTTGTCGATCCCCTCTGCCCACCCGATATCGCGCCAGAGCAGGTGGCTCTTTACAGCTACAGTGCGACTGAAGGTGGAATCTGGACCGCTATCCAAACAATGGAGCGCAGAACTTCGGCGACCGCGCTACCGTCGATATGACAATTCGTTATCCCAAAGATTCGATCTTCGTCGGCACTGGAGCTCCGGCGGGTCCGGAACAAACAGACGGAGACATGAAGATTGCGAAATGGACTAGCGGGTCAACGGAGCTGGCCGTTACCGGTTTCAACTATGGCAAGTTTATTAAGAAGGAGTTGATGGATAAAGAAACCGGCTATGGACTCGAATTCTACGCAAACAAGGAAGTGCCTGACGAATTGAAAGAGTTTGAGCTTTATCTAGAGGAACTCGGCCGAGACAAATGGCATATGACCGGAGTCACCGGCAGCTTCACCACCGCCGGTATGGCTGACGCTGCTCTCAACGATACACAAAACGCGACCCGAATCTACTCTGCCTACTTCGGAAAACTTCCATACACGCGAATCGCGATGACGCAACAGCCCGCGGGTGATTTCGGACAGGCGTGGCCCACGCTGATCTACATGCCATACATTGCCTTCATCGATACTACCCAGCGAACGCAATTGTTCGGCGCGCAAGGTGGCGCTCAAAGTTTTTGGAGATATGTCGGCCCTCATGAAACCGCGCACCAGTGGTGGGCACATCTTGTTGGATGGGACAGTTATCGCGATCAGTGGATGAGTGAAGGATTCGCCGAATTCTCGACCTCTTTATATGTTCAGTATGTCCGGAAAGACATGGGGAAGTTTCACGAGTTTTGGGAAGAACAGCGGAAGCTGATAACTGAAGCTGGGCCGTTAACCAAGGGACACAAACCTTACACCATCGGACCGATCACCCAGGGCTATCGACTTGACAGCGGTAAGACACCAAACATCACTCGAGCCATGATCTATCCTAAGGGCGCCTTCGTCCTGCACATGCTACGCATGATGATGTTTGACCATCGAGGCGGCGGCGACGCGAAGTTTCGGGAAATGATGTCCGACTTTGTTAAGACAAACTTTAACAAGAATGTCTCCACGGAAGACTTTAAGCATGCGGTCGAGAAATACATGACCCCGCAGATGGATCTCGACAGGAACGGCCGAATGGACTGGTTCTTTAATCAATGGGTCTATGGCGTTGATATTCCTGCATACAAATTGAGTCACGAAAACAGCACCACTCCAGATGGGAAACCGCTTCTTACTGTCCACGTCACACAGTCGGGTGTTTCAGACCAATTCAAAATGCTGGTTCCGATCTATGTGGACTTCGGCAAAGGTTGGACACGTCTCGGTGCCGCGAGAATGGTTGGAAATACGACAGTAGATATTCCCGCGCCGCTACCTCAAGCACCAAAGAAGGTTGCCTTATGTGCGTTGGATGACGTGCTCTACACGTCGCTCGAATCGAAGTGAGTTCGGTTGAGCTTAACAATCCGTTCACTGTTCGGCACACGACAGGCTGACAGCCTGTCGTACACGAAATTTTGAAACTTCCTCATCACTGACACTAATCTGTTGAGTAATCCTCCAAGCGTACGTTAGCGCACAACTCGCCTCAGTTCCATTTCTATAAAAGACAACAAGCACTGAGCGCAAGATAGTTTTTCTTGCGGTTCGAGACTGGAATACTTTTCAAGGAGGGTTTATGCCGGACAAAGGAAACAAGGGTAATGATCGGGAAAATGATCGTCAGAGTTCTGGCGGTGGTGGAAAGTCAGACGGTGGCAAGGAAGCGGGTGGACGATCCGGTGGAGGATCTCAAGGAGGGTCACAAGGAGGCAGAGGCGGATCGCAGGGCGGCGGCGGCCGTTCTGGATCGCGCTAGTCTGATCGTGTTCGTGAGGGCGAGTTTGAAGGCTCGCCCTTACTCTTAGCGTGAGTCAATGCTTGGCACCGAGTTTGCCGAGGAGACCGCGCGGATGAAATTAGCTTCTTAGGTTGCACGGATAGCTGACGAAGCAACGAAACGTTGTATTGAATCAGGGCGAGCGTTGGTGGCATTGCAATCAAACACAGCTGCACTCTCATATACCTAAGCCTCATCCGACTCGAGCCTTCACGCTTCCCCTGATAGGCGGTGATTCGGTTAAGGATTGGAAATGACACTCAGCGATGCTGAGCACGTCGTAGTGTCGATGTTATAGAAAAAAGAAAGTTTTGAAGAGATTATGCACAGCGATTCAATAGATTACCGAGAAGGCAAGTTTGGATACTTGTTTAATGGGAAGGCGCCGAGCAAACCAGATCTGATCTGTTTTTCACATCTGCGCTGGGACTTTGTTTATCAGAGGCCGCAGCATCTGCTTAGTCGCGCGGCCCGCGACCGGCGCGTGTACTACATTGAAGAACCGTGTTTTGACCACGGTTCGATGCGCTTGAGCATTTCCGAGCGCGACTCAGGCGTGAAAGTTGTGGTTCCTTATTTACCTTCGGGTTTGAATAGCACCACAGCAATTGAAGCAGTCCTTCAGCAGATGATCGATCGATTGTTGGCGGTCGAGGGAATTCGTGAATTTGTAAGCTGGTATTACACGCCCATGGCGGTTGAGTTCACTCGTCATCTGAAACCAACCGTCACGGTTTATGACTGCATGGACGAATTATCGGCTTTTAAAAATGCACCGGCCACTTTGCAGAATTTGGAAGAGGAACTTTTCAGACGCGCCGATCTTGTTTTTACTGGCGGACAGAGTCTCTATGAAGCTAAACAAGGATCACATCACGCGGTGCACGCATTTCCCAGCAGTATCGATCGTGATCATTTCATGCAGGCCAGAGTGTTCAGCGGCATCGAACCGGGCGATCAAAAAGACATTCCACATCCACGACTCGGTTTCTTTGGGGTGGTCGACGAGCGCTTCGATATCGAGTTGTTGAGCGATATTGCCAGTACCAGGCCCGACTGGAACTTCATTATCATCGGACCAGTTGTAAAAATCGATCCGGCTACGCTTCCGCGACTTTCAAATATCCATTACCTGGGTCCGAAGCTTTATAACGATCTGCCTTCTTACATTGCGGGTTGGGACGTTGCATTGCTGCTTTTCGCTCGTAATGAGGCCACCAGATTCATTAGCCCTACGAAGACGCCAGAATACCTGGCTGCCGGGAAACCTGTAGTTTCAACTTCGATTCGCGATGTCGTTCGTCCGTACGGGGAAAATGGTTTGGTCGAGATTGCCGATACAAAACATGAGTTCATTAATGCTTGCGAGAAGGCTTTGAGCAACCTGGCACCAGATTGGTCGGAACGTGTTGATTCGTTTCTGGCCGGCACTTCCTGGGACTCCACCTGGAACAGAATGTCTAATTTGATTGACGATCTCTTAGTGCTTTATCAACGCAAGCCTTCAACGAAGTCTCGTCCCGACTCTTTAAGAAAAGGCATTACAAAGAAGTCACAGGTTGCCGGTGCGGCATAGAACAAGGCTTAAACAAGGGGGGAGTATGTTTGATTATTTGATTGTTGGAGCAGGTTTTGCCGGAAGTGTCCTGGCTGAGAGATTAGCGCGAGGTTCAAAAAAGCGAGTATTGATTTGCGATAAGCGACCTCACATCGGAGGCAATGCGTACGATCATTACAACGAAAACGGAATTTTGGTTCATAAGTACGGCCCGCATATCTTTCACACGAATTCGCGCGAAGTCTTTGAATACCTATCTCGTTTTACGGAATGGCGTCCTTACCAGCATCGCGTTCGAGCCTCAGTCGACGGACAGGTCGTGCCCATTCCAATCAACCTCGACACAATCAATGTCCTCTACGGCTTAAACCTGACTACGTTTCAAGTTGAAGAGTTTTTTAGATCAGTCGCGGAACCGTGTGAAGTCATCCGCACATCCGAGGACGTAGTAGTGAGCAAGGTAGGCCGAGAGTTGTATGAAAAGTTTTTCAGGAATTACACGCGCAAACAGTGGGGCATCGATCCATCTGAACTCGATGCATCAGTAACATCGAGGGTACCCACGCGCACGAACCGCGACGACCGTTACTTTACTGATACGTATCAGGCAATGCCTAAGCACGGGTTCACCAGAATGTTCGAGCAGATGCTCGATCATCCGAACATTAAGGTGCTACTGAACTGCGATTATCGTGAGATCAAAAACGAGTTTCCTTATCGCGAGATGATCTATACGGGACCGGTCGATGCATTCTTCGATTATCGCTACGGTAAGCTTCCATATCGCTCCCTGGAATTCAAGCATGAGACTCACGATGTACAGGTTTTTCAAGAAGCGCCGGTAGTTAACTATCCAAACGAGCATCTCTACACGCGCGTAACTGAGTTCAAGTACCTCACGGGACAGGAACACCCGAAGACGAGCATCGTTTACGAGTTTCCGAAATCAGAAGGGGATGCTTACTACCCGGTTCCACAAAAAGCGAATGCTGAACTTTATGCGAAGTACAAGACTCTGGCTGATGCAACGCCATCAGTTCACTTTGTTGGCAGGTTGGCGACCTATAAGTATTACAACATGGATCAAATAGTCGCTCAGGCTTTGACCGTTTACGCGAAGATGGTAAGCGCGAAGCGCCAGGAGGCGATGATTCTGGGAACGCCAAATCCTAATGGGAATGGTCATCACAAGCTTGGAGTGATCAAGAAGGAATTGACACTCGCTCAATAGCGCGCACGAATGTTGAAATACGAAGAGTTATTTGAAAGTTTCTTTCTTGGCGGTTTCGAGTGCTCCACTCATTATCTCGAGAACGGGAAGCGGCTTGACGAGGTGGCCGCTACTCAGCACGATCGGTTCGTTAAAGAAGACTACTTTAGACTCCGCGACGTCCGCATCCGCACAGCCCGCGAGGGTATTCGTTGGCATCTGATCGAGTCATCACCGGGGAGGTACGACTTCGGAAGTGTGCTGGGAATGATCAGAGCTGCGCGAGAATTGGGCGTGCAGGTAATCTGGGATCTTTGTCACTATGGTTGGCCGGATTGGTTGGACATCTTTGAGCCGCGCTTCATCGACGCTTTTGAACGTCTGGCAAGGGAGTTTGCCAGGCTTTTGCAGAACGAAACCGGCGAAGTTGCGTTTATCACTCCAATCAACGAGATCTCATTTTTCTCATGGGGTGGCGGCGAGAGCGCCTGGCTTAATCCATATGCGAAAGGTCGTGGTGACGAACTCAAAGAGCAGCTCGTGCGAGCTGCGATTGCTGCAATCGAAGCCGTGTGGCACGTCGATCCGCGCACTCGTATTTGCCAGATCGATCCAATCATTAACGTGCTACCCGCCGATCCATTGAAGGCGCCAGAACGACGAAACGCAGAAAGTTATCGATTGTCTCAATTCCAAGCGTGGGACATGCTTGGCGGTCACTTCAAACCTCACCTGGGCGGAAACGAGAAGTACCTCGATATCATCGGCATCAACTATTACGTTCACAATCAATGGATTCTCAACGGGAAGTTCATTGAGCCTGGACACAAACGTTACAAACCCTTTAGAGAAATCATCACCGAAGCATATGAACGGTATCAGCGTCCAATGTTTTTGGCCGAGACCGGAATTGAAGACGAAGCTCGGCCGGCGTGGTTAAGGTACGTATGTGGCGAGGTATTAGCGGCAATGAAGGCTGGTGTACAGATTGAAGGGATTTGCTTGTATCCCATCGTCAATCATCCTGGTTGGGTAGATGACCGGCATTGTTACAACGGGCTCTGGGACTACGCGGACGAAGAAGGTAACCGGGAAATCTACGAACCATTAGCGCTCGAGCTCGCTGTGCAACAAGAACAGTTTGGTCGACTGCTCGGTAAACAGGACCCATAGGACCCATAGGATTAAAAACTGGACCTATAAGAATGGAATCACCAAAAGAGATACCACGCCCCGAATATCCCCGGCCCAATTTCGTACGTGATCACTGGCTCAACTTGAATGGTGAATGGGAGTTTGCCTTCGACGACAATGATGAAGGTTTAGGCGATGGCTGGTTTGATGGTCGCAAACTTCCGAAACGAATCATCGTTCCTTTTGCCTACCAAACAAAACTGTCCGGCATCAACGACAAGAGCATTCACGAAGTTGTCTGGTATGCACGCACTTTCGAAGTACCCACCGAATGGCGTGCGCACGATCTGCTCTTGAACTTTGGAGCGGTTGATTACTCCTCCACTGTTTGGGTAAACGGCCAGGAGGTTGGGCACAATCAGGGTGGACATATTCCTTTTCAGTTTGACATCGCGCCGTACCTCAAGACCGGGCCAAATCGATTGACTGTTCGCGTTGTGGATAGTCAAGACCCCCAACAGCCACGCGGTAAACAATCACACACAGGAATGCCGGAAGGCATTGATTACTACTGCACAACCGGCATCTGGCAAACCGTTTGGCTGGAATCGGTACCTTCGATTCGCATAGAGGAACTGCGAATCATCACCTGGGCCCGCCGCAATCTTTTCGAACTTACTGTGTTCTTACATGCGCCATCCGCCCCCTGGCGGATCGAGGTCGAGGTGTCAGAAGAGGGCCGCGTTGTTGCACGCGCAGAAGATTTGACGGCCGTGGCAACCGGGCGCTTCGCAATAGTAATTCCCTACGCAAAGCTTTGGTCACCCGAGGCTCCGAATTTGTACGACCTTCGCATACGCCTCTTTGACGGCGATAAGTTTATAGATGAAGTTAGATCTTACGTCGGTCTTCGAGGACTACGCCTTCTCGATGGAAAAGTATTACTCAATGGGGAGCCTACTTATCTCAAGCTGGTGCTTGATCAAGGTTACTGGCCGGACGGTTATTTGACGGCCCCCTCAGATGAGGCTCTTCAGGAAGACATCGGCTGGATCAAGAAGTTAGGCTTCAATGGTGCACGCAAACATCAGAAGGTTGAAGACCCTCGTTGGCTGTACTGGTGTGATCGACTCGGCTTGCTCGTCTGGGAAGAAATGCCGAATGCACGTGAATGGTCCTCCAGGGCGGAAGATATGTTGTCGGCTGAATGGCAAGTGGCCGTTCGGCGCGATTACAACCATCCCTGCATCATTACATGGGTGCCCGTGAATGAGAGCATGGGTTTTCCGGGACTCGGTCAGGAACATGCGGGACAATATTCATACATTGAACGCATGGTGCAGGTAACTCGTCGCCTGGATACAACGCGTCCGGTCATAGACAATGACGGCTGGGAACACACCGACATCACCGACATTTGCGCGATTCATGACTACACGCCGACAGCGGAGAAGCTTCGCACCCGTTACAACGAGACTTTGACGAACGGTAAGTTACCGTCAAAGGTTTGGGTTGGCGATAAACCTCTTTTTGCTCGGGGGTCGGAGTATCGTGGTCAACCGATCGTGCTTTCGGAAATCGGAGGCTTTCTCACGGTCCCGTCCGAAATACCAGCTGACAAGCGCGACTTGCTGTATCAGTTCTACGCGTCGTTTGAGCAACCAGAGGAGCTTCTCGAAAAATATCGAGACTTGATGGAAGGCATCGCAGAGCTGAAGTTTCTTGCCGGCTTTTGCTACACACAGCTAACGGACATCGAGCAGGAGATCAATGGTCTCTTAAGTTACGATCGCAAGCCGAAGGTCGATGTTGAGAGGATTGCGGAGATTCATCGCGAATTGTTTAGAGGCAGGTGAGAATTTCAGATTCAAGATTTCAGATTTCAGATTGGTCTTCGGCCTTAGGTTTTCGTATTTGCGAATCATCGAGCAAGAGCAATCATTAATCGACTGGCCCAAATGTTAAAACTAAAGTCCAGCGCCAAAGATCAATCTTAAATCTGAAATCTTAAATCTGAGATCTGGAAGATGCCTGTCCTGCGTGTTCGTCAACCGGCTTGCCAGTCTCAGACTTCTCACCCATCACAATCTTGATGTTGTGTTGTTTTTGATCGTCGGTGAGGGCGATTTCCAATCCTTCCTGCGTTACTCCATCTACCTCGAGACTGACTATTCCTTTGCTGAGGCCCAATGGATTCTCAACCTTGATTACGTAAACGCTTTGGTCTCGCCGGTAAGTGATCTCAAACTGTCGCCACCAACGCGGGACGCAGGGATCCACGGTCAACTTATCGCCTTTTAATTTGAATCCCAATATACATTCAAGGCCGGCTCGATACATCCATCCAGCTGAGCCCGTATACCACGTCCATCCCCCACGACCGGTGTGAGGTGGGACCGCATAGACATCACCGACCGCTACATAAGGTTCAACTTTGTATTTGTGCAGGCCGGCGCGTGTCGAAGAATGATTGATCGGATTGAGCAACGAAAAGAGTTCACCTGCTCGTTCGCCGTCCCCCAGCATCGAGAAAGCGATCAGCGTCCACAGGGCAGCGTGTGTGTACTGGCCCCCATTCTCACGCACCCCCGGAACATACCCTTTGATGTAACCGGGATCGAGACGACCTTTGTCGAACGGAGGTGTAAATAGAATTACCAGGCCGTCGCCCCGTCGGATCAAGTACTCCTCGACCGCCGCCATTGCCCGCGTCATACGGTAGTGATCAGAAGCGCCTGAAATTACTGCCCACGACTGAGCGATTGAATCGATGCGGCACTCATCGTTTTGTGTTGAGCCGAGCGGTGAACCATCGTCGAAATAGGCGCGGCGATACCAGTCACCATCCCATCCTTGTTCTTCTAATGACTTTTGCAAACGCTCCATATGGCGCTGATAACGTTCGCTGCGTTCTTTGTCATTATGGGATTCAACGATCGGTATAAAGGCGGCCAGTGTTGTATACAAGAACCAGCCGAGCCAAATACTTTCACCTTTGCCCCCCTGTCCAACTCGGTTCATGCCATCGTTCCAATCACCGCTGCCCATCAGCGGCAAACCGTGCTGGCCCACGGCGAGGCTGTGCTCAATGGCGCGTAAACAATGGTCGTAGATATCACCAGACTCTGCCGAGACGCTGGGCTCCATATATCGATCCTGTTCATCAACGCCGAGCAAAGGTTGCTCAAGATAGGGAACGATTTCATCGAAGACTGAACTGTCGCCTGTGACGTGATTGTAAAAACTTGCGACGAAGGGCAGCCATAGCAGATCGTCTGATATGCGTGTGCGCACGCCTCGACCACTCGGAGGATGCCACCAGTGTTGCACGTCCCCCTCTTTGAATTGATGATGACTCGCCAACATAATTTGTTCACGGGCGACATCAGGCCGGCTGTAGACCAGACACATCACATCCTGCAACTGGTCTCGAAACCCGTAAGCACCACCTGATTGGTAGAACGCCGTTCGCGCCCACACTCGGCACGACAGGCTCTGATAGAGCAACCAGCGATTTAGCATAGTGTCGAACGCCCCATCAGGCGTCTTGACTTCAATCGTGCTGAGCACCTGGTCCCAATGAGACAGGACTTTTTCGAAGGCCGCATTAACAGCTCCCGGTTGACGGAACTTTGTTGCCAGTTCAGCCGCTGACTCTTTCGAGTTTGCGTCTCCTAGTAAGAAGGTGACCTCGCGAGTTTCATGTGGTGCCAATTCGATGACGACCTGAAGCGCTGCACAGGGATCGAGGCCGGCTCCATCACGGTTCGATAAGCTGGCTCGTTTCATTGCGGCCGGGCTTTCCATGGATCCGTTGCGTCCAATGAACTCCCGGCGATCGCAGGTCCCACTACTCAGCGGTTCGGTTACAGATGAAAAGGCGACTCGGTTTGCGAATTCATTGTTGAATGGATTACGGGCAAAAATCGTTGCGTTGGTCTGATCGATTTCCGTGATGATGTAAGGCGCGGAGGTGTCTCGCAGCACGCCCAGCACTAATTCGTTGTAGGAAGTGATCGAGACTTTCCGTTTTCTGCCAGTCCTATTCCTTAATCGAAGTAATGAGACTTTGAGTTCCGCGTCGAGAGGAACGAAGACTAAGAGTTCCTGAGAAATCCCATGACTCGTGTGCTCGAAAACGGTGTAGCCTTGTCCATGTCGGACCAGATATGGTTCCTTCTCACGAATTGGTAGTGCAGTAGTTGACCAAAGACTGCCCGACTCCTCGTCGCGAATGTAAATAGCTTCTCCTGGCGGATCGCTAATCGGATCATTTGACCAGGGAGTCAAGCGGTTCTCACGACTGTTGATGGACCACGAATATCCGCCGCCCGTTTCGGTAACTTGAAAGCCAAACCCCATATGGTTCGCGATCACGTTGGCCCAGGGAAGCGGGGTCCACTGTTCCGAGCCCAGGACAATTACATATTCTCTTCCACCCTGATGAAAGCCACCCAGGCCATTAAAGAAAGCCAGATCAGAAGGCGCGACTCCGTGTTCCGGATACAACTGGGCAGCTGCTTTCGCGACAAACCTTGGAGGCAACGGCGCGTCTACTTGTGAGCGTTCAAGTTGATCTTCTACTGAGCCGCGCTCGGTCACGATCACAACACGGGCAACGGCGTGCAGTAGGATTCGATCGGCTTCAGACATCTGGTCAGACTGTCTCAAGTAGATACCACCACGCTTATCCTGCAGACTCTGCAGACCTCCCGTCCGAATCATCGTTTCTAGTTCGCGATGTAACTGTTGTTGATAAGAGTTTGGACTGTCGTTCAGGATTACGAGATCAACCTTCAAACCCTTGAAATGAAGATACTCATGACCCCGCACAACCTTTCGCACTGTTTGGAGGTCAGCACTCTTTTCAATTCTCACGACGACAATTGGCAGGTCGCCGCTGATTCCGTGGGCCCAGAGACTTGACTGCGCTTTGGTATTCAGCGCGAGTACGTGTGGACGCGGGCGAAGCGAAGGATCGGAGTAAATTATGCGTGATGCCAGACGTTGAAAGAGGTGTGCTTCTTCTGCATCCGTCTTCAGGTGACTCATTTCCACCTGGGCCTTGGTCCAGGCAAGTTGTAATTCTCGGTCAAAAATGTTGGGGTCGTGATACTTGTCGGCGAGCGCGAGGGCTTCTTCACGCGAATGTGCAACGCCGGTTGTGAACGAACATGTCACGGTGGACCCAGGTTCGATGCGCAACCGGCGTCGCAAACTGAAAACCGGATCAAGTACTGCCCCGGTAGTATTTGATAATGGACGGTCCTCCATTACAGCGATGGGATTGCCTGGCGTCCGGCCGCGGCCCAGGAAACGTCCACGATCGGTTTCATACTGAACTGCACCAACAGTTTCACCTTCGGCGACTACCACATGAACGCCCCAAAGCTGTTCTTCATCAGCGGAGCGCTGGCGTCGTCTGGCCAGAATTGCGTTCTCCGCTGAAACAAACTCGGTTTCGATAAAAAGATTGCTGAATGCCGGATGGGCAGCGTCTGCTTCTGGTGAAGCAAGTACGACCTCTGAGTAACTTGTAAGCTCAATCTCGCGAGCTCGCGTGGAATTGTTCGTGAGTGAAACCCGCCGAATCTCTGCGTTGTCTTCCGCGGAGACTACGACTTCCATTCGCGTCGATATGCCGGAGTCAACACGACGGAAGTCTGCCTTATCCTCAGAGAAAGCCACCCGGTAAGCAGTCGCGCGTTTTCTGATTGGTTGATGTCCGGCCGACCAAACGTCGCCGCTGCGGACGTCGCGAAGGTAGATAAATGCTCCCCAATTGTCGCGCGTAACATCTTCGCGCCAGCGCGTCACAGCCCTTTCGCCACACTGCGAGTAGCCAGCGCCCGCCGTCGTGATCATTACGCTGTAAGTTCCGTTTGAGAGGATCTGAGTTCGAGGCGTGTCGAGGGTTGGACTGTCGTATACACGTGCAATCATCCCGAACGCCGTTTGCGCTACGCGCCCTGTTAGCACTTCTTCAGAACGCGGGTGCGCTGTCGGCACACCAATAGGAATGCGTTCTTGTAGTAATAACTCAGTAGCTTGAACGGCAGGATCGGAATGAAAGCGAACTTCCATCCGCTTTGCTTGTAATACATTCAACAAGGTGACGAAACTCATTCCCTGGTGATGCGTCATAAAGGCCCGAATGACCGCGCGCTTCTGACCTTCCGGCAAACGCTCCGGTGTGTAGTCGATAGACTCGTAGAAACCGAATGGTCCGAGCCCGCCCTCTTTGACTAGAACTCGAAGGTTCTTCAACGCCGCGCCAACGTCGATCTCAGCGGCCAGCAAAGTCGCATATGGCGCGACTACTACGTCCTCAATAAGCCCGCGTTTTAAACCGAGACCAGGGACACCAAAGGGACCATACTGATAATTAAGTTGTAAGTCGCGAACGTTGTAAGCCGCTTCGGAGATGCCCCAGGGAACGCCCCGTTCCTCTCCATATTCGATTTGCCTGCGCACCACGGCGTGGTAAGTCTCATCGAGTAGAGTGCCTTCATAGTTCCGCATAACCAGCAGCGGCATGAGGTATTCAAACATTGTCCCGGTCCATGAGATCAGTGCGCGCCCCCCGCTGACGGTTGTCAACGGACGGCCCATACGAAACCAATGTTCCTGGGGAACATCGCCCTTGGCGATTGCGACGAAACTCGCTAAGCGCGCTTCGGAGGCGAGCAGATCGTAATAAGAGTCGTCAACTCTGGAGGCGGTGACGTTGTAGCCGATGGGGAAAAGTTTTCTTTCGTCGTCGAAGAGGAACTGAAAATCCATTTCCTCCACAATCTGATCGCAAGTTCGCGCCAAACGGCTGAGACGCGAAAGAAGATCGCCTGCTGCGCTCGAAGATTGTTCGAGGGCGCGCGTGAGTCTCGTGATGAGCTCGAACAAAGGACCCGCAGTGTGCGTCTGTTGGATGACGGCAAGTTGAACTAATGCGTTGTCACACAAGCTCGGGACGTCTGCAAGCTTGGGAACTTTAAGCAGCGAGTTGATGATCTGCGTCCAGTCTTGATCCAAGGTGCCGGTCTCTGTCGTCGAATTGACGAGTGGCAGCAGCCGTCCCCAGCCACAAAGAGTGTCTGCATCGCGGCGCCAGCTTGCTGTTTGATGTTGCAGTGCGCCAACCCACCAACGAAGTTCCTTGAAGCTGACTTCGCCATGCTCGTGAGATAAGGCGTTTACGATGTCATCGATTTCAGACGCTCGTCGATATAGCGAGTCGATTACTATGAACCATTCTGGAAGGCCTTCTTGAACATTGTTCGCAAGGAGCTTGCGGCAGGCCGAGATTTCATCCTGAAGTTGACGAACGGTAACGACGTCAGTTCGTTGTCGAATTGAGCCGAGTCGCGAAGCTTCAATAGCGATCGCATCAACGGTGTCAGCGAATCCCGCAATAACCCGATCGTCGAATAATGGCACATCGGGAAGTTCTATGTTTGCCTGTTTGACTGCTATCAAGTGACCGGCAAGGTTCCCGCTGTCTACGGTCGAGATATATTGCGGTAGCAGTGGCTCAAGTGTCCGGGTCTCGTACCAGTTAAAGAAATGACCGTGCAGTCTTCCGAGTTTTCCCAGGGTTTCGAAGGTCAACTCCTGTCGCTCTACGAGTTCAAAAGAACTCACGTAACCGAGATCTTTAGCAGCGCAGGTGGCGAGTAAGAGCAATCCAATATTGGTAGGGGAAGTCCGATGCGCGATCACTGGCGCTGGATCTTCCTGGTAATTGTCTGCCGGTAACCAATGGTCTTCGGCAGTTACAAAAGTCTCAAAGAACCTCCAGGTGCCCCGAGCGATAGCTCGTGAGAATTCAACATCTTGTGCAGTGAGCGGCTTTGTTTGCCGAATAATAGGCTTGCTAACCAGGTAGGCGATCACGGGCGAGAGAATCCAAACGAATGCCGGAACCGCAATTACCGGCAAGGCCGTTGGTCTGAATGCTGCCGTGAGTCCTACGGCGATCAACGTCAGTATTTCTGCAGGGAGCATGAACCGGAAGAACGATCCCAGGGTCTGTTGTAAAGATCGCTCAGTGTCGGCCGCTGAAACCCATTCAAGAAGGTTCCTGTGAGAAATAAACTGTCGATAAACCGAACGAACAATCGCATCGCACATCAGATACGCTTGATGAGGAAGCAGCGCGAATGACAGTGCCACTTGTGCGGTGTTGATTCGCAAATCACCCCAGACGCTCCAGAAATGACTCGTCCAGGGAATACCTCGCGGGTGGACTAACAGTCCGGTTGTGGCGTGCAAATAGATCGGAAAGGCAATCGTCCACAAAACAAACAGACTCCAGCCAAGTGGGGAGCCCGGGAAAATAAGCCACGAAGCCAGCAACCAAATGAACAGAGCCGGACCAATGAGACTGCGCCTTAGGTTGTCGAAGATCTTCCACCGCGCGATTAGCGGCAATCGATTGGAAACTTTTGTGCCGTCTCCTTCGGGCACTCTGGGAAAAAGCCAGCGAACGATCTGCCAGTCGCCTCTCGTCCACCGGTGTTGACGTTTGGCGTAAGCCTGATACGAAGATGGGTAGTCGTCGAGTAACTCTATCTCAGTTGTCAGAGCAGCGCGTGCAAATAGCGATTCGAATAGGTCGTGACTTAGCAGTGTGTTCTCGGGAACGCACTGTTCGAGAGTGGTTTGAAAGGCATCTACGTCATATAGCCCTTTGCCGGTAAAGTTTCCTTCGCCGAAGAGATCCTGGTAGACATCTGATACAGCTGTGGTGTACGGATCGATGCCTGTGTTACCGGAAAAGATCCTGGCAAATCTTGAACGCGAGGCACTCTCCAGGGAGATGCTCACGCGCGGTTGAAGAATTCCATAGCCGTATGTAACCCGGTTGATGTTTGGATTGATCTTTGGACGATTCAGCGGATGAATCGCAGCTCCGATCAACTTTCGCGCGACATCACGGGGCAACTGGGTGTCAGAATCCAGAGTGATCACATACCGAAATGAACTCAGGAATGCAGTGTCGGCAGAGCGAACGATGAAGGAGGTGTGGTTCGAGCCGCGAAGAAGGCGATTAAATTCCTCAAGCTTGCCACGCTTGCGTTCCCATCCCATCCATTTACCTTCACGTTCATTCCAAATCCGTTTGCGATGAAACAGGTGAAAGCGATTACCGCCGTGACGACGATTCAGATCTTCAATTCCGCTTTGTGCTCTGGCGAGTAGTGCTGAATCACTTGTCGTCTCTTCTGTTTTGGCATCAGCAAAATCTCCCAGTAGACCGAAATAAATGAGGTCATCGCGATTTGCCAGGTAGTGAACCTCAAGTCGCTCCAGGAGATGTTCGACCTGTTGTTCGCTCGTGAAAATCGTTGGAACTACAACGAAGGTTTGAGCGTCTTTCGGAATCCCTCCAGCTGTGTTCATCCTTGCAAGAAGTCGCGGAGGAAAAAAATGAGTGACGTCCCAGTTTAGTACCGTTAATGCAATCTCACTGGCCGGCAGGATCGCGAGAAGTGCGCTGAGCACGAGAAACCGCCAATCGCTTGTGTGCTGGTACATCATTACCAGAACCAAAACGATGACGAGCAAGGTCAGAATAGCGAGCGTCGCAGGATAGCCAACAGGAGCGTTACGCAGAAAGAACCTGACTATGCGCTCGAACGTTCGGGGCCGATAGTCAAAAAGTGTTTCCAGCTGATGGAGACCTGTGTCCTGGAGATAATAGCCAACGTGATTTTCTGGCTGGACCGCTGATTTTGATGCGAGTTTCACGACGGCCTGTGCGATTTCGATTTCGCTGGCCTGGGTCCGTTTACTGATGCGCTCGATCACGTGCCGGTAACGGTCGCGTGATGCAAATTCCATCTGAGAATAAGCGCGTGCGGGGTCTTTACCCAGTAAGGGATCGATGAGACTGACTTTTTCAAAGAACTCCTGCCAGTCGAGCGTCGAAAGGAGACGCATGGTGGTGATGATGTTGCCAACAGTTACCTGAGCCGCTGCCTGACGTTGATGCTCAGCATGAATGATTTGTTCGATGTTTGTGCCTGGAGCTGCCAGCTCTTTTTCAAGCCAGTCCATCACAGGCATAACCGAAGGATGTTGTTCGCGCAGGCGCTGAACCATTTGCACAACCAACGTTTGTGGGATGTGCTCGCGCTTGCCGAGCTTCTCCTGAACCACGGTCATGATAGCTGCCGGTTGGCGGGAGACGAGTTCAAGGAGTTTATCCGCGAGCTTGTCCGCTTCGTCACGTTCTGCGCGCGCGCGAATGACGGCAACCGCGAGGCGTCGCAGGTTTTCGACGAGCGCCAGGCGGAGCGTAATAGCGACTGCCCATAACTCACCGATTGTTAAGGGGGCGACTGTTTGGTACGACGAAATAAAACGGCGGAGTGTGTTTGTGTCCAGACGTGAATCGGTGTGCGCAATTACGGCAAGTGCAACGGCATAAATTCGAGGGTAATCTTCTAAAGGGCCTCCAACCAGTTTGGGAAGTTCCTGATAGTAACCTTTGGGGAGATCCTGGCGAATTTCCCGAAGTTGCTCCTCAACGATGTGGTAGTTGTCGACCAACCATTCGCCTGCGGGTGAGATTGCACGGCCTTCACTTATTGCATCGACAAGTGTGCGATAAGCAGTTTCGAGTTTACGACCGTTGTCTTCAAGGCGAGGAAGAAGTTGAGGATGGCCTTTGCGCAAAATGGTCTTGTGTTCACGCCCGAGGGTTTGGGCGTACTGCTCGAGTCGTTCGACGCTGAAGATCTCAGCGCGAAACGGAGACTCTTCAACCGCACTTTGCGGTGAATGAAAAGTAGCAAAGATTTGTTTTAAGAACCTTGCCATAGTGCAAGCCACATTCGCGATCCGTCTGCATGACCGAGAACGCTAACGAATTAACAAGCAGGGGATTTGAAGGATGATTCAGAATAGCACGGAACGGCTCGACGGTTTGAATGCACCTTTGTGCTTTGTGCCTGGTTGTCAGTGGTCAGTGGTATAGGTCCAATAGGTCTTATAAGTCCTATACTGAACACTGACAATCACAAAATCACAAAGAACAAAACACCAGGCTCCGCCTTTGATATACTCTCGCGCCGATGCGCGTACTCGGAATAGATCCCGGCAGTCAAACTACAGGTTGGGGCGTTGTCGAAGGAGATGGGCGGAAATATTCGCTTATTGACTTTGGTTTCATTCGAGCATCTTCGAGTATGAAGTTTTCAACACGCCTGCTGAAGATGTGTAATGGACTCGAGGATGTGATCGCGAAACATCGGCCTGAGGCGTGTGCTTTGGAAGATGCGTTCCTTGCCACGAACGTCAAGGTCAGTATGAAGCTTGGTCAGGTGCGCGGTGTAGTTTTATTGGTAGCTGAGCGAGCGGCACTCGAGATTCATGAATACTCGCCGCGCTTGATCAAGCAGACGGTGGTCGGATACGGCAATGCCGAAAAGCATCAGGTCCAGGAGATGGTGCGGCTATTGTTGTCGTTGAAAACTATACCGGCTCCGCATGATGCTGCAGATGCGTTGGCGGTAGCGATTTGCCATTTTCATCATTCGACGTTTGCGCAGAAGATCGCGAAGGCGCTGGCCTAGAACCAGAATCATAGGACCTATTTGACCTATAGGACCTATTGAAAACTCAACCTCACTTCAAAGGAGAATCATCATGAATCCTCACCGAATTACTTGCCTGGCATTAATTCTAACCGTTTTAGCCTTCAGCCCTGAGTTGGCAGCTAAAACAAAGACGAAGCTGCCTCCAGGTGGGAAACTTGCAATCGTCGTTGACGAAAGGTTGTCAGCGTTGAGGTCCAAACCAGACTTAAAGGCAATGCTTATTCGTCGCCTTGCTCGCGGACGCCTCCTGGCAGTCAAGAGTGTCAAGACAAGTCCTGACGGGATCGTGTTCTTTTCTGTGAACGCGAGTCGTCGGACTCAAGGATGGATTCAGCGTGAAGCGGTTGTGCTGCCTTCGCGCAAAGGTGACGACGCGAGACTGTTGTTGCTGATTAAAGCGTCGACGGATTTCGATCGCATCGTTCGCGCTCGAATCCTTCTGGACTATTTCCCACGGTCGTCACTGCGTCCGGAGGTGTTACTGATTTTAGGCGACTCTGCCGAACAGCAGTCGAGCAAACTTTCATTGGACGCTGAGCGTCGCACCAGGAATTCCTTCTCAGCGCCAGAATCCAGTTTCTTTCTGAACTACGTTGGTCTCGATCGCTACAATCGCCAGGGCGTGGGTTTCGTCTTCGATGAGCAAGCGCGAAGGTTGCATTACGACGGCTCGGCTTGGCGTGAGCTTGTTCGTCGTTACCCTCGATCATCGGCGGCAATGGAGGCCGAAAAGCGTCTAGCTGAATCGCCACGGTGATTTTGTCCACAGATTACGCAGATTACGCAGATTTGATTTTGTTGTGAGAACCGCACAATGTCTGCTTTAGTATCTGCGTAAACTCACCCCGCACTAGTCGCCGGGCTAAAGCTGCGGTGAGAATGAGAGTTCGAAATCGTTGCAGCAGGTACTTTTTGCGCAAAGCCATCTGCATAATCTGTGACACAAACGAACAAGTTCCTGTTTTTTGAGCCAGGTTTTCCTTGTTGGCTCCGCCGCACTCCTTGCGGAAAGGCTCTGCCTTTCCGTGCGCGGTTCTTTGAATTATGCGGCTATGCCGCTGAGGCAGAGCCTCAAACTATAACGGCTTAAGGGAAAGCCAGAGGCTTTCCGCAAGGAGTGCGGCGAAGCCGCGAACTCATTCGAGTTTTGGTTGCGGCTAATAGCCGCGATGTAATCTGCGGACAAGATTGCGTCGTGTGCAGCTACCCTGCATGCGAGGCGCGATTCCGCTGAAATAAAGACAATTCCGGTGTTAATAACCTTCCGAATTCGCCGTTTACCTCGGTGGAGAAGAAGGAGAACACCTTGCAAGCAGCACTAAAACCCTTGCGATTAGTGACAGAACAACCTCCCGGCGAGCTCGAACAACTTTTTAGAGCCCACCATGCACGCGTTTTTCGCACAGCACACCGAGTAACCGGGAGTGTTTCTGATGCGGAAGATGTGCTGCAGACAGTTTTCCTCAGGTTGATCAAAGGTCAGGAAGGTTACGATCTGTCACAAAACCCCGAGGCCTACCTTTCCCGTGCAGCCATAAACGCGTCCCTCGATCTTCTGCGAAGCCGCACTCGATCAAAATCAGTTGCCCTCGATGATGTCGATTCAGACTCTTTGGTAAGCAGGTTTAAAAGTCCTGAATCTGAACATGCAGATCGCGAGCTACAGGATTTGGTTCGAGCAGCAGTGGCGCGGCTGGGAAAGACAGCGGGCGAAATGTTTGTGTTGCGGTATTACGAGGGTTTGGACAACAAGGAAATTGCCGCCATTCTCAAAACTTCCCCGCTGGTAGTCGGCGTTGTCCTTCATCGGGCACGCACAAAACTGAGAAATGAGATTGGGCACTATCTGGAGAAACACAATGAAAAGAGATAGCGAAGAGATTCTCGACAAAGTTACCGCCGAGATCCGCAATGAACGGATTGACGCGGAATTGGAGTCAGCAGCGGCAGATCGTGTTTGGGCGCGTATCTCCGCTACGGCCGGTGACGCGAAGCTTCAGGGTTCTGCAGTTCAGGCGGTTGATCGAATCGAAGGTTGTTCAGACTTCCAATCGTTGATACCTGCCTACATCGCCGGCGAACTTTCTGAAGCTCGCTCACTGTTGTTAGTTGACCATACACACGAATGCATACCTTGCCGGAAAGCAATGAATGCCGCGCGCTCTGGTCGAGCGATTGTTCAAAAAGCGCCGGCCAAGTCTCGTCGGTATTCATTACAGCCAGTCGTGATGCGCTGGGGTATTGCGGCAGCCGTGGTGATTGGCCTTGGTTTGTTGGCAGTGCCAATGATTCAAAGATACTGGCCCTACGGTAATTTCGAAGCAACGGTGCAGGCGGCTGAGGGCCAGGTTTATCAAGTTGCTGACAGCAAAACTGCTTCGCTCTCTGCGGGAGCGAAGTTGGCAAAGGGTGAAATTATTCGTACCGCCAAAGATGCTCACGCAGTGGTTCGTTTGGGCGACGGCTCATCAGTCGAGATGAAGGATCGAGCTGAGTTGTATCTGACCAAAAACGGACAGGGAACAACGATTCACTTGAACCGCGGTAGCGTCGTAGTCGAAGCGGCGAAGCAAAAGGATGAACATCTTTTCGTCGATACCGGTGATTCGCTTGTGTCAGTGACCGGCACAGTCTTCTCTGTTAACAACGGAACAAAAGGTTCGCGAGTCTCAGTAATCGCTGGTGAAGTCAACATGAATCACTCAGGAAGTGATCAGGTTCTTCGGGCCGGTGAACAGGCGACGACGAGTGCTGCTATTTCAAGAATTCCTGTCAGGGACGAAGTAGCCTGGAGCCGAAAGGCTGCACAGTATTCGCAAATGTTGCTGGCGCTTGAGTCGGTGAAGAAGGAACTCGCTGCGGTTCCCAGGCCGGGCGCTCGCACTTCTACGCACTTGCTCGACCTTATGCCGGCCAACGCAGTTGTTTACGCGGGTGTGCCAAATCTCGCGAACACGATCGTGGAATCGAATCGCATCATTCAGGAGCGCATGAGTCAGAATCCGGCATTGCGCGACTGGTGGAATCGAGAACAGGCCGGCAAGCGTCAAAACATGGATGAAGTAATCGGAACCATCCGTGAGTTTGGTGAATACCTGGGCGATGAGATCGCGGTTTCGGTTGCCCTGAATAACCAGAGTGAACCGGATGCTCCTGTGGTCTTGGCCGAACTCAAAAACTCAAATGGTCTTCGTGAGTTCATCGAGCAACAAATCGCGAAGTATTCAAGCGGTCAGACAGATAGGCCAAATATTCAATTCGTCGATGATCCGGCGACAGCAGCTCTCTCAACTACGGAAGGTGAGAAGAAGGAACACCTGTACGTATGGATCAATAACAACTTGCTGGTGGCGAGTCCGAAGGTTGAACAGCTGCAGGATGTGCAGAAGCTTGTGAACGGCAGCGCGACAAGTAGTTTCGTCAACACACCGTTTCACGATCGCATTGCTCAGGTCTATGTGGAAGGTGCTGGACTGGTAGTAGCTGCCAATCTCGAAAAGATTGTCGAACAAACCAAGCCAGAGCGTGCCAGGGGTGCGGATGCGGAAAAACGTGAAGACGCTCTCAATAAGCTGGGCATCCTGAGTGTCAAGTACTTCGTGCTGGATCAAAAAGATTTGAACGGCAAGACACACACCCAGGCTTCCTTGTCATTCAACGATACAACGCGTGGCATTCCTTCGTGGCTGGCAGCGCCTGGTCCGATGGGAGCGTTGGAATATATCTCTCCCGACGCCAATCTCGTTGCGGGTTTTGTGGTGAAGGATCCGAAGTCGTTGGTTGATGATCTGCTCGGTGTGCTGGAGACCGTCTCTCCTGAGTTGCGCAAGAATCTGGATCGGCAGCAATCGCTACATGGACTTGATATTCGCAACGATATTGCTGCGCCTTTGGGTGGTGAGTTTGCCTTCGCAATAGACGGGCCGATTCTCCCAACGCCATCGTGGAAGTTGGTGTTTGAAGTTAACGACCCTCAGCATCTCCAACAAACTTTGGAGCGGGTCGTGACTGAGATCAATAAAGAGGCTGCTGTATTCGGGAAGGGTAACCTGAGTTGGGAGCAGGCCTCCTCTGGTGATCGGACGTTCTACACACTGAAGTCAGGGGATTTCGGATTGCAAGTGAATTTCGTTTATTCCCGTGGCTACATGATCGTTGCTCCGAGTCGTGCACTGCTTGAGCGAGCACTCGGTGCGCGCGACAACGGCGCATCGCTACTGCATGCGTCGCAATTCACGGCGGGACTGCCGGCTGATGGAAATGCAAACTTCTCGGCAGTCTTCTATCACAACCTCGCGCCGCTGGTTCAGCCGTTCGCTCAACAGATCGCAAACACGGCGCAGAGCTTGCCAAAGGGACCGCAAGAAGCAGTGAAAGCGATGGCCTCAGACATGAAGCCGACTCTCGCCTACGCGTACGCACAAGGCGACAGTATAACGTTCGCTGCGAACACCGAAGGCGGACCGTTTGGCTTAAGCCCGGCGACCCTTCTCGGAATGCCAAATGCCCTGGAGATGCAGAACATCATCCAGCATGGGATGGGGAATAAAGGTAAGTGATTTGAGTCGCGGTGGATGTCAGATCTCAGATCTCAGATCCCAGATCTCAGAGTAACCGGTAGTTCTGGAACGTGAGAATTAATCTGGCATCTGGGATCTGAGATCTGGGATCAGGAATCTGAGATCCACTAGCTCCAAAGGCCGAAGCCCAAACGAGGCCGTTATGAAATTACTTTCAATCTCTCTCTGTTCGTGGTTACTTGCATTGTTGTTGATCGTAACCACGTTTTCATTCGTGAAAGGTAGCGGAGTAGATCTCAGCAGTGCAACAGTCACTTCACTAATTCTTACCGCGCTGCTGTTCTCACTCGCGTATGCACCATCGTTGTCGTGGCTTCGCACTCGCCTTGGTGGTTGCAGACCATTCGTACTTTTCCCTCTCGCCTCTGCGATCGTTCTTAACATACCTGTGTTTCTGATCGAGATTCTTGCAATTGGTAGAACTTTAGCACCCTCTGAAGCGTTTGCTTGCATTGGCGCGTTCCTACTGATGGGCACAATATTCGGTCTCGGATTTGTTTGGAATTATCAGGACACAGCGATATAAGAACAGCATGGCACTTCCTGCGTCAGCTCAACACGAAGTAGGTAAAGATCTACCGTTAGCAGATTCCGCAGTCATTGACCTTCTCGGACTAAGCATCTCCTTCGGTGGACGTCCCATCCTCAAAAATCTGAGAGGTGATCTCCGCGGCAAGGCTATTGGCTTGCTTGGGCCAAATGGAGCAGGGAAGACTACCCTCATTCATACACTCCTGGGCTTCTACCAACCAACTGCGGGAACTGCACAAATCTTCGGTCACGATATCGTCGATCACGCGAAGCAGATAAGAGGACTCGTTGGCTACATGCCGGAACGAGATGCTTTTATCGCGAAGATGAGTGCCGTGCACTTTGTGCGGCTTATGGCTGAACTATCAGGGTTACCGCCTGAGGCTGCGCTCGAGCGCGCGCACGAAGCACTCTTCTACGTGGGTTTGGGCGAAGCAAGATATCGCAAGCTCGAAACATACTCGCTGGGGATGAAGCAGCTGGCGAAGCTTGCGCAGGCAATTGTTCATGGGCCGAAGCTGCTATTCCTTGATGAACCAACCAACGGTTTGGATCCGCCGGCTCGTCTCCGCATGATCAAGCTTATCCGCGAAATTCGCGACAGCGGGCAGGCCCATATAGTTCTATCTTCACACCTGCTTCTGGACGTTGAGGAATGCTGCGACGAGATATTGATTCTGCGCGAAGGTCAGATTGCTGTCTACTGCAACCTCGAAGAGGAACGAAAATCTAACCGCAAGTTTTTGATGTTGGAAACCAGAGGCGATCAGCCGAAGTTTGTGCAGGCAATCAAGGAGCTCGGATGCGAGTATGCAGTCACCGGAGACCACCGGCTAAAGATCGTTCTGCAGGGCGGAGTTGAAGTGCGCGATCTGTATCGGCTCGCCGCCCGTGAACAAGTACAACTGCGGCGCCTGAGCTACAAGCGCGACTCACTGGAAGATATCTTCCTCAAAGCGATGGAGAATGGCTATGGCGGTCTATGAGCAGACCTATAAGAGATATGCGGGTCCGCTGACGCCCGAGTGGAACCGCTTCCTGATCATTCCGCGACACGCCTATCGTGGGGTGTTCAAGTCGAAACTTTTTACTGCTTTCTTTGTGCTGTGCTTCGTGCCGCTTTTGGTTGAAGCAATACTCATCTATCTCCATCACAACGTGAATGCACTGGGAATAATGAAGCTTGAGTTGACGGAGCTAATCCCAATCGATGCGACGTTCTTTCAGACGTTTGTGAATCTGCAGGGCGGCTTTGCTTTTTTCGTCGCTTTGCTCGTCGGACCGCCGTTAGTTTCACAAGACCTTCGCAATAACGCGTTGCCTCTTTATCTCTGCCGTCCTTTTTCCAGGACTGAGTACGTCTTGGGAAAGATGTCAGTGTTAATGATCCTGCTCTCGCTGATCACATGGATACCTCAGCTGCTTCTGTTCCTGCTGCAAAGTTATTTAGAAGGCTTCACCTGGTTTCGAACGCACCTCTGGTTAGCCAGTGCGATATTCATTGGCAGCGTGGTTTGGATACTCCTGTTAGCTCTGATTTCGCAGACGGTTTCGGCTCTTGTGAAATGGCGCGTGGTTGCGAGTGGCGCCATCCTGGGATTGTTTTTTATACCCTCGGTCTTTGGTGAGTTCATCAACGTGGTGTTCTTAACTCGAGTGGGGAACCTGATAAGTATCGCCGCGCTAATGCGAAATATTTCATCGGGACTCTTCGGTACGTTTGTCGAGACGACGGGCACCATCAGAATCGATGCCTTTGATGGAGGCTTCCGGGAGATAATTTTGAATGAACCACCACTCTGGATCTCCTGGACCGTGTTGTTTGTTATTTGCGCCCTTTGCCTGGCAGTGTTGTCGCGCAAGGTGAAAGCATACGAGATCGTAAAGTGAATAAACGGCCCAACGACCAGCTGATCATCTTTGATGATGTCTCCAAGTTTTATGGAGAGATTCTCGGCGTCAATCGTGTCAACCTGCAGATTGCACCCGGCATCACGAGCCTGGTTGGACCCAACGGAGCAGGGAAGTCAACTCTGATGAACCTGATGACGGGTCTGTTACGCCCAACAAAAGGCAGCGTCTCGTTGTTAGGTATTCCGACTGACAATCCGGAAACGTTGTTCAGAAAAGTTGGCTATTGCACTCAGTTCGATTCTTTCCCGCGCGGCGTGACTGGTCGCGAGTTCATTAACTCGTTTTTGTATGTTCATGGATACGATCGCAAAACGGCAAACGAACTGGCAGATATGGCTTTGGAACGAGTGAATCTTACTGAAGCTGCTGATCGTAAAGTCGCGGCTTATAGCAAGGGTATGAGACAGCGCATACGCCTCGCGCAATCGATTGCCCACCAGCCGGTGGTATTGATTCTTGATGAACCACTCAATGGCCTGGATCCAATGGTCCGCGCCGAGACGATTGCGCTCTTTCGAAGGCTCGCGTCCGAAGGACTTCACCTGATCATTTCATCTCATATCTTGCATGAAGTCGACATGATGTCTGACCGGGTTGTATTGATCAACAACGGATACATTGTGGCGGAGGGAAACATTCATGGAGTTCGCGATGAGATGCTGGAGCATCCAATGCAGATTTTGATTCGCTGCGATGATCCTTCCAAACTGGCCGCGCATGTCTTTGCGCAGGATCATGTTGTTGAAGCTCGACTACACGATGATCGCGGCGGACTGTTTGTAAAAACTAAAGATGCTGATCGTTTCTACCTGCTGCTTAACGAAGTGGCGTCAACTGGCGAGGTGAACATTGAATCAGTGGCGCCAGTTGATGACGACTTGAGCGCGGTTTATCAATACTTGATCGGAACGCAGGGTGCGAGTTCTTGAATGGCCAATTTCCGATTGCCAATTGCCGATTGCAGAGCGATTTGAACTCCGCAAAAACAAATCGGCAATTGGCAATCGGAAATCGGAAATAACATGAGGTCTTATGAGTGTAACGGCTGATTCACTTTCAAATATTTCAACGAACCTGGGTTCGTCATGGACTCTATGGCTGCGACAAATCGGAGCAATTCTGCGTCTGGAAGTGCAAAAGAACTTTCTGTCGCGGCGATCGATTCTGATTTATCTGATTACATTTCTTCCGCTATTCCCTTTGCTCATCATTGCACTCGTAAGACCACCAGGGAATGAATGGCGAGATTTCAATAAATACAGCGCTATCTATGCCATCCTCTACAACGGGCTAATCATGCGGACCGTCGTGTTTTTTGGTTGTGCCTGGATTTTTATGAATCTTTTTAGAGGAGAGCTCGTCGATCGGAGTTTGCACTATTACTTTCTAAGTGCAGTTCGAAGAGAAGTGTTAGTAGTTGGAAAATATGTTTCCGGGTTGATTACGTCAGTCATTCTGTTTGTTGGGTTGACAATTGTCGCAATGCTTTTGCTCTACTTCCCGCATTTCACTTCTCAGAGTACTCGCTACTTCTTTGAAGGTCAGGGAACAATTCAACTTCTCACGTATTCAGGAATCACAATTCTGGCGTGCATAGGCTATGGTGCTTTTTTTCTCGTGGTTGGGCTATTCGTTCGTAATCCCATCATTCCGGCTCTCTTGCTTTATGGCTGGGAGTGGCTGAACTTCTTGCTGCCGCCGTTGCTGAAGAAGATCAGTGTGATTCACTATTTGAACTCGCTCGTGCCATTGCCGATGCAGGAGGGTCCCTTCGCTGTAGTTGCTGATCCGACGCCCGCCTGGATCGCGGTACCGAGTTTGGTGATCGTCACGGCGATCGTGCTGGTGATCTCCGCGTATCGGATCAGAAGGATGGAGATTCGTTACGGGAGTGATTAAGAGTGAAATAGGACCAATTTGACTTATAGGACCTATTCTAATCATGACCGTCGACTCACGAACTCATTTCCCTTAATCCAAAATCTCCACGGCTTCTCAACCCATTCTTCCGCATAATCAATTCCGATTCGCGGTCCGCGCGCGATTTGCGATCGTGGCACTTTCTCGTACTCCTCTATCCAAACGCGATCTCCCAAAAGATCTGCGCCATCAAGCTGTCGATCAATGCCCATCGCCAGACAGAGTTTTCCTGGACCACTCGTTAAATTGCGATCGGCAGGCGAACGACGGCGAGTGCGCATCGTCTCAATTCCTTCGACAGGTTCTAATCCACGCACCAGGATTGCGTGAGGAGTGTCGCTTACATTACTGACGATGTTGAATTGGTTATACATCCCGTAAACAAAGTACACATAAGCCACTCCACCTTCACGATACATCGTTTCTGTTCGCTTCGTGCGTCGCCCACCATAAGCGTGTGACGCGCGATCCTCAGGCCCCCGATAGGCTTCCACTTCGACAATCTTCCCCGAGATCCGCCTGCCAGTTTCATCCGGCACTACCAGTAGCTTACCCAACAAATCTCTCGACACCTCGAGGACATTCGCTCGTGTATAAAACTCCCGCGGCAGTTTCTGACTCTTTACTCTTGCTCTCACCATTACGGTCGATTAGCTTTTCCTGCTCCTGCTCCACTAGTGTCTGAGCTTCCAGATCATCACCACAAAAATCACAAACCCAATCACAACGATTCCTCTTCTTACCCAAATCTGGCCGATCTTCATGGCCATGCTCGCTCCGAAGTACCCACCAGCGAGAGCTCCAACTGCCATCACCAGCGCATCTCGCCAAACAACCAGATGCGTAAGTGAGAAACTCAGTACCGCGATGCTGTTGATGCAGATCCCTAGAAAGTTCTTGACGCCATTCGCCCTGTGAAGCTCATTCAAGCCGAGCAGTCCGAGCGCTGCCAGCATTAAGATCCCATTGCCGGCGCCAAAATATCCACCGTACATCGCAGAACAAAACTGAAACACAATCGCACCCGCCCACCACCATGGACCCGGATTCTCTTCCAGCTTTCCAAATCGCAGACGACGATTAATCGCTCCCTGGCTCATGAAGAGAATCGTGGCAAACAAGATCAGCCAGGGGACCATTCGCGCGAAGATTGGCGACGGCGTAAAGATTAACAACCACGCACCTACGGCGCCTCCGATAACACTCGTTGTTCCCAATCGAAAGAGAATAGTCGAACTGTTCACGAGCTCTCTTCTGTAACCAAAAAGACCACCGAAGAGACCAGGCCACAGTGCAACAGTACTGGTTCCATTTGCGACTTTCGGATCGAGACCGAGCCAGATTAAAACAGGGAACGTGAGTAAAGTGCCGCCACCGGCAATGGAGTTGATCGCGCCCGCGGCAAACGCGGCGCAGAGCATGGCGAGCAGGGCAAGAGGAGACATTGAGACGGAGAGATTGTCCGGAGTTTATGGCTTCTGGTTGTTTGGATCTCTGTTCTTTTCAGAGGGTTCGTTTGAAGGGCTCCATTCCTTAGGAAAGAGAACAAAGCCACCGTGCATTAGCGGCCTTAGCCTAAGGCCACATATTTCACATGAGCGCCCAATTGCTTCGAGGCCGGCTTTGGAATGCTTCTTTCTTGCTTCGACATACACGATGTCGTGTTCGTCCAGGTTAAGATCTGGTGCGCCTTTCTGAATGCGCTTCAAATCCATTCTGGTTGGCTGGATCAGGTTGCTTTGAAGCCTCCTGAAAACCCACACTCTGTCCTTGATGTCTTCACGTGCAATGCCAGCTTGTTCGATAGCCTGAGTCAAAGTCATCGATTTCTCAAATCGAACCGGCACCGGCAGTCCGGTAACGTCTACCACACAGAGAGTATTACTGGTTTCGATCTGCCGGTTATCCACAGTTGCCTCGCGCGTTGGCGCCGAGACTCCGCAAATAACCAGAGCCATCACTAATACGCTCAGTTTCAAGGGTCCCTCTCCGGCCCGCGATTGGTCGAACGTGGCAATACTCCAGCCATGTTAAGATGAGCCGCACGCTTTCACCAGCACAAATCATGACGAATCATCAGCGTCTGACTTCGATTCTGTATGTCGTTAGTTTGTGGTTGTTACTGGCATGGCCCGTCAGGCCGCACACGACTCACGTCGTCGCGTTCTCAAAAAGGCTTCGCGTCATGACGTACAACATCCACGTCGGCGTCGGCATGGATAAGAAACTAGATCTTCAACGAATCGCCGACGTAATCATCAAAGAGAAGCCTGACCTGGTAGGCTTGCAGGAGGTCGATCGAGGTGTCAAACGAACTGAAGGTAAAGATGAGATTGCGGAACTCGCGAAGATGACGCATATGGATTATGCCTTCGCCCACAATCTCGATTATCAGGGTGGGCAATACGGTGTTGCGATGCTCTCCAGATTTTTGCTCAACAACATCGAGCATCGAATGTTTGAAAACAAGCGCGAGGCTGAACGACGAGGGCTGTTGCGCGCACAAGTTGATGTTGGCGGGAAGCTGGTAAACTTCGTCACCACACATCTCGACTATCAGTATGCGGATGGCCGGCTTTTTGAGACTGAACAGATGTTGAAGTTTCTAGAGGACACGAACGGCCCGTTGATTGTCGTGGCGGATATGAATGATAAGCCATCCGGTGAGGCTTACAAGCTAATGTCGAGTAGCTTCTCGGATGGCTGGCTGGCAGGTGGCGCAAAGAGTAATGGGTTTAGTTATCCAGCCGATAAGCCCGTCAAACGAATTGACTATGTGTTCTACAAAGGAGATGGGTTGAAGGCAAAGAAAGCGCGAACCATTGAAACACTCGCATCAGATCATGTCCCGGTCATAGTTGACCTGGAGATTAAATGAGTCTCTGCGTAGCAAACCAACAACTCCTTGTTTTTTTAGCAAGATGTTCTGATCCCGAAGGGACCGAAGTTAATAGCCGTGGGCGAGCGCTTTGCGCGAAGCCCACGGGAGTTAAGAAGCAACGATTGAAGACCCTGAAAGGGTCAAACAATCAGCCCGGTTCGACCCTTTCAGGGTCGGCCGATGTAACCGATTAGTTCCGTGGGCTTCGCGCAAAGCCGCTAACCCACGGCTATTAACTTTCATCCTTTCAGGATGGTTCGGTTGCGGCCCAAGTCGCGCTACGCCTTTCTCAGCGTTCTTTGCTTCTCAGCGATTTAAGTCGTACAGATTGTTACCGCACAGAACACCGACGAGGCGCAGAGAGAGCAAATTAAAATGCATCAACAAAAATACATCAGCCTGATTGTCTTGATACTCCTGTTCTCGCTGCCTGCGTCTGCTCAGAACGGAACCGTCGACTGGCCGCACTACCAGGACATGGCGGTCGATTTAATGCAGAAGTATCTTCGCATCAACACCTCTAATCCTCCCGGGAACGAAATCGAAGCAGCAAAATGGTTCAAGTCACTATTTGATCAGAATGGAATTCAGAACGAGATCTTTGAGTACAAGCCCGGACGCGCAAATATCATTGCGAGATTGAAGGGGAACGGCTCGAAGCGTCCAATCATTCTTTTGAGCCACATGGATGTAGTTACCGCTGACGCGTCCGCTTGGGAAGTTGATCCATTCTCAGCCGAGATAAAGCAAGGTTCTATCTACGGTCGCGGCGCGCTCGATATGAAGAATGAAGGTCTCCTTCACTTGATGACAATGCTGATACTGAAACAGCACAATGTTTCACTGTCTCGCGACGTCATCTTCCTCGCGACCGCCGATGAGGAAGTTAAAGATGAAGGTTCTATCTGGATGATCGCGAACAAGGCTGATCTGTTCAAGAATGCTGAGTACCTTCTGACAGAGGGCGGCGACAATTTACTGGAGGGAGACAAGGTCCGCTACGTTGGTGTCGACGTTGCAGAAAAAGCGCCGTTCTGGCTGCAACTAATAGCTACGGGTCAGCCAGGTCATGGCTCTCGACCAATCTCAGATTCGGCAACCAACCGTTTGGTTCGTGCGATGTCCCGCGTCATCAACTGGCAAACGCCTATTAAGTTACTCCCTGCTGTAGAGAAATTCTTGAAAGACGTCGCACCACTTCAGTCAGAACCGTTACGCTCAAAGTTTGCCAATATTCGTGCTTCATTGGAAGAGCCGGCATTCGTCAAGCAACTTACAGATCAGCGCGAGTACAACTTTCTGCTTCGGAATACAATCTCACTGACGATGCTGAATGGCAGTGTACAAACGAACGTCATACCTACCGTCGCGACGTGTAATATCGATGTCCGACTGTTGCCCGGCGAGGACCGCGAAGAGTTTCTCACTGCACTGAAAACAGTGATTGATGATCCTTCAATCAAAATTGAAAACGTCAACACTTTCAAGCCACCCAACAGTGCGCCCGTTGACACGGAACTCTTCACAATGATTTCACAGGTGAGTAAGACGTATCACCCGGAAGCGATCATCACCACAAAAATGCTCAGCGGTTATACTGAGAGTCAGTTGTACAGACAGCTGGGAATAATTGCGTACGGTTGGGCCCCCTTCTACACCACCGTCGAAGAGAACGAGGGAGTTCACGGCAACAACGAACGTATCTCTGTGAAGAACATTCGTGAAGGCACAAAAGAGTTCTACGAAGTAGTTGCGAAGATCTCCCGTTAATAGCCCCCCTTTTTCAACATCTTATTCAAGGGGTTTTTATGCCGAGAGACGCTTATGAAATGAGCGAGGCGGAACTACGTTCCCGAGTAATTACACTTGCTTTTGATGGTGACGAACGTCTGTTCATCGCATTCTATCGAAAACTGCAGCAGGGGTTGCCATCGGGCACAGGCATCATTCTTCGCGGCAGTGTGGTTACGAATAAACGCCACGAAGACGGTGCTCCATTTGATTCAAAAGGAAGGGGGACAAGTGACCTGGATGTAACGCTCGTGGGCAGAAAAGTCATGGAAGCGTGGAATGCTACGGCCTACTACATACCGGGATTACATACGCGGCCTTTGTCCGACACCGCTCCTGATGTTGCTCCAAGCCTGAACCCGTTGAGGGAGTCACTTCAACAGCTGGTACAGCGACCTGTGAATTTTCAGGCCACGTCAAGCCTGGTTCTTTACACACGCGACGTCCTGTTAGGTGAGCCTTACTATGTGGCCGTGCCGGCGGGGGACGAAGGGTGAGCTTTAGGTTGCTCAGCTACAACATCCGTTTTGGTGGCTTAGGTCGCGAACAGGCGTTGACGGAAGTGATCAGGCAAGTTGCTCCCGAACTGGTCGTGTTTCAGGAAGCGATTCATCCGGATGTAATCGAACGGTTAGCCGACAAAACTGGTTTGAGGTTCTGGGCGGCGCGGAAAAACCATTCGATTGGTTACATCAGCAGAAGCGAAATTGCATATCACGAGTGGCATTACCCAGCGGGTGCGCGTCATTCATTTCTGGAAGTTGTTCCCGTCGGCAGCGAGACCAGAATCTTCGGACTGCACTTGAGTGCACGCTTCTCAAAGTGGGACGAACGCAAGCGAGCTCGCGAAATACGCGCGCTCCTGGCCGGTATCAAACGACATCAGGATGGATTTCATGTACTCGTTGGTGATTTCAACACGTTGGCGCCCGGTGAAATTCTCGAGACCAGACGAATGCCCGCATGGATCCGGGCGTTGATCTGGGTGAGCGGAAGAAAACTGGAACGGGAAACAATTCAAGTCATGCTTGATTCAGGGTATCTCGACGGATATCGAGTACTGCATAAAACCGACAATGGCTACACGTTCCCGACGTGGGATCGGCGTGTGAGGCTCGACTACGCTTTTATACCAAGGTCTTTTGGGGAGCGATTGCTGAAGTGTGAAGTAGTAACTGATACTGAGGTAATCAGAGATGCGTCAGATCATTGTCCGTTGTTGGTGGAATTGAAATTGTGATCTGAACTCCCAATCGGTTAGGAAAAACCAATCGTTACACAGCACAAGTCAGGAAGGGTGGTTTACCCTCGCTGTTTCCCGGCCATCTGGATCGGCAGCGGCGGCGGCACACTTCCTGACTTGTACTTTTCGACGTGTCTAATTACCGCCCCAAATGGTTTTTACTCGCGACGAATAAACATCTGTCGCCACTCCAGCGGGCAAGTCAACTTCAGTCTCGCTGCGCAAACAAAACTCAGTCGTGGGCCCAAGAGTCATTTGTCGACACCATAGTCCAACACCTGTTTGAGAGCACACTGGATTTAGCTCCGCATAGAGGCTTTCGTAGGTGACTCCCGGCGCTTTTGAAAACCAGTTCGCCACGTTCGCAGTTTGCAGGGCGCGAAGGTCACCTCCTCGGAGACGATATAAGCCCGCAATTCCGCCCGCAGCGTCACAGGCCACTTGATTGTGCGGTAACTCATTCTCGCCAGACACCGCTGCGAAGTTCAATTGATCCAACACTGCTGAGTCTTTGACGAGATACCAGTCTTCGAACGCTTCCGATTCAGCCTTTAGCCAGGGCGGGTTACTTAATTCCACCACAACTGAATGAAAGAATCCGTCCGGCGCGTGCGTGGCAAGTGATGCGTGAAACCCATTCAGCTTCTGAATATATTCATCGAGCTCTATGTTTGGTTTGGGCCAGTGCCAAAAGACGTACGCAAGCATAATCATCCTTCGGCTTGCATCGCTTTTATGTCATTAAGCAGAACACGTTCGTGGCCTTCCGGATTGACCTTTTCATATTTCTTACGAAGGTTGCCATTCGGATCAATAACGAAGCTGGTGCGATTCCAGTACATCGTACCTTTGTATTCACTTTGACCAACTCCGGCAGGGCTAAGTAACTCGTGATTGGGATCGGCCAGTAGATCGATCGTGAAGCTGAACTTATTGCAAAAGCTCTTATGTGATGCAACGTCGTCTTCGCTTACTCCGACAACCGCGATATTCGCGTCGTCAAAGTCTTGTTTAGTGGCAGTGAACGACTTTCCCTGAATCGTACAGCCGGGAGTGTCGTCCTTCGGGTAGACGTACACGACTAACCACTTTCCAGCGAAATCGTCGAGGGTAACGGTGTTTCCGTCCTGGTTCTGAAGTTTGAAATCTACGAAACGCTTACCTTGTTCAAGAGTCATGTTTCTCCTTAGTTGTAATAGGGCACATAGGACTTATCAGACGTATTCACAGCGTTGTCTCGGCCAGGTTTGATTTGTACTTTGTATTTGTCTGTCGATCAGTTAGCTCGATATAAACCCAGCTTGGTGGCGTTTCGTCCGCGGGAAGCGCGAACCAAATTCCATTAAGATCGTCTGGTTTTCCTAACGCGCAGAAGCCGTACAGACGTTTACCACGTTGGTCATAGAAATCGACCCAGGTTCGAGACGCTTTTGTATTCACACCGCACGGCGGCAGGTTAGGCGAAGCAGCGAAAATATCTGCTGGGTAGGAGTCCTTATTAAGGACGTCGAAATGGTACCTGACCATGGTTGTACCGTTGTTCGTGAAGTAGTCCGTGCCGATTAAATAAAGCACAGGATTCGGAAGGGAACTATGCGACGTAGTTGTGACACTCGTCAAAAAAACAGCGCAGAGCACCATGGTAAATTGTGATAGACGTTTCATCAGTTTCTCCTGAAGTTGAGGTTCAGTTCTTGGGTCGTTATCGTGGTCCTACCACGCAACCGCATATCGACCACGGCGCGGATCGGCTCCGGCAGCGGCTACCCCGGTTCGACTGTCGTAAAGAATAACGGTTGGCGAAGAGAGCGTTCCCCATTCCGATTGAATCTTGACCTTGTGACCACGTGCACCTAGCTCCTGCGCAGTCCGAAGACCTACTCGAGATTCAACGTTTAAAGAGCCAGGAAGGAATTCGTGATCGTCAAATGAGCTGATGAAGTGTTGTGTATCAAAGCGAGGTGCCTCAACAGCCTCCTGCGGATTCATGCCAAACTCGACTATGTTCAAGAAAACTTGAAGGAGCGCCTGATCCTGGTTATCACCGCCAGGTGTGCTCAGCACCATATAAGGTTCGCCGCCTTTCAAAACGAGCGTTGGCGACAATGTGATTCGGGGCCGCTTACCCGGAGCGACAACGTTTGGGCTGTTAGGATCGATCACTGCGGACTGGAGGCGTTGGCCCATTAAAACTCCAGTATCGCCGGCGACTACGGCGGGCAACCATGCCCCACTCGGCGTCGCACTGAAGAGATTGCCATCTTTATCAACCACATTAACGCACGTGGTGTCGTTCGCTCTTTCAATGAGTGGAACGGTTGAAATCTTTCCGACGGTCGTGAAGCCGCCTCCGAGCAAGGCCTTCATATTCGTTGGATCCCCCGGTCGCTGGGCGAGAGACGCTTTATTCGGATCAATCAAAGGCCGTCGAAGAACCGCATAACCCTTGGACAGCAGCTCGTCCATTGGAATCCTGGTGAAGTTCGGATCGCCGTAGTAACGATCGCGGTCTGCCATAGCGAGCTTGAGAGCTTCAGCGAGCGTGTGTATGTAACTCGGAGAATTATGCCCCAGGGCTTTGAGATCGAACCCCTCAAGCATGTTCAGTGTTTCGACTAACGCCGGGCCCTGCGTCCAAAATCCTGCTTTATAGACCTGATAGCCGCGATACTCAGCATGAACGGGCTGACCAGTCTTTGCGTGAAACCTGGCGAAGTCCTCAGCTGCTATTAGCCCGCCGTGACTCTGCATGTAATCGCCGATGCGTTTTGCAAGCGGCCCCCGATAGAAATAATCGCGTGCAGCCATCAGCCCCGCATGTCTGTTACCACGTGCTCGTTTTTCTGCGTTCACAATCTCTCGCAGTGTGCGAGCCAGATCTGCCTGGACAAAGATGTCACCGACTTTAGGTACTTCGCCGCCAGGCAGGAAGACTCGCCTGGCTTCAGGCCATTGCGAAAAGATTGGTGCTCGAGTCTTGATGTATTCGACTCTCAGTTCATCAATAGGAAAACCATCGGCGAGTTCGATCGCAGGTTGAATCACCTCACCGAGAGTCTTTGTTCCAAAATTGTCGAGCGCTGTCACGCAGGCATCCAGCACAGCTGGAACGGTTGCGGAAAGCGGTCCAGTAGAAGGTATGGGGCCGGGCTTGGATCCGGCTATGCTGGCCATGTCAGTGATGCCACTTTGCGCTCTCGATGAATCGGGAGCAGTTGCAGCCCCGTCCATCTTTGACGACTTCGCGCGGTTAACGAAGAATTCGCGAGTTGCCTTCAGAGGGGCTTGACCCATTCCTTCAACCACTACGACCTCTGCACCTTTCAACTTGATCAGTATGGGAACCTCACCGCCAAACGAGAAATGCGAAAACTCAATGACCGACGCCGCAAGGATCGTTGCAACGCCGGCATCGACGGCATTGCCACCCTTCTGGAGCATACGAAGACCGGCCTCGACAGAAAGTGGCTGACCCCCGGCGACCACACCTCGTTTTCCGCGGACTACCGGACGAAATGTATCTGCCGTTGATCGAACTGGGTTGAGACTAAGAAAGACAAGGGAAATGACCAGGAGCAAAGAAATTGAAAACCGCTTATTGTTAAGCATTGGGCTACCTCGCGAAGGGCTGGCGAATTGTTCACTTCTTTTGACTGCCAGTCAATAGGTAGCTGAGTGAGCGTGCAGAAGATAAAAAGAGAGGGCGCTGACCTCCCCCAAGACCAGCGCCCTTGCCTTTATCTCAGTTCTCCCATGGAGAATTAACGACGGGGCAGATACTAAACTGCTCACTGAAATCATAGGTTGCATATCTCTTGTAAAGCCTTTGCGAGGTTGTGACAAAAGTTTTTCGAAGCTTTCGTGACGAGTAATGGTTAGACTAGGCCGTTATTTGATTTGGCCACAGATTGAGGAAAACCTTGGTAAAGACCCGATTAACCGCGCCCTTCGGTTCATGGAAATCACCCATAACATCCGATCTGATCGTGCAAGGTTCTGTTGGATTAAGCCAATGCACCTTCGACAATGAAGAGATCTACTGGGTTGAATTACGGCCCAGGGAGTCTGGCCGCAATGTGGTGGTGAGATGGAATCCTGACGGAATCGGAGTTGACGTTAACCCCGTTCCCTTCAACGCACGAACACGGGCCCATGAATACGGTGGCGGTGATTTCGTGGTCCACAACGGTACGGTTTACTTCTCAAATTTTCAGGATCAGCGACTCTATCGCACCTATAGCAATTCACTTCCTGAGCCGATAACCGCCGTCGCAGATGTTCGTTATGCGGATGGCTGCATCGACGTCTATCGCAATCTGTTGATATGTATTCGTGAAGATCACACGGAAAGTGGCGAAGCGGTTAATACGATCGTTGCAATTACTCTCGATGGAAACGCGAACATTGGCGAAGTATTGATCCAGGGTAACGACTTTTATTCATCACCAAAACTAAGTCCCGACGGTACTCACCTGGCATGGCTGACGTGGAATCACCCGAATATGCCATGGGACGGTTGTGAGTTATGGGTTGGCGAAGTAACCGCGGATGGCTCTTTGGCCAATGTCCGGTGGGTGGCTGGGGGGAGTCACGAGTCAATCTTTCAACCTGAGTGGTCGCCATCTGGTGTTTTGTACTTTTCATCGGACAGAAATGGCTGGTGGAACTTACAGCGAATCTCGGACACGGGTCAGATTGAAAGCGTTTGTCCAACTAAAGGCGAGTTAGGGATGCCACAGTGGCTCTTTGGTATGTCCTTTTATGCGTTTGCGTCGGATGATTTAATCGTTTGCAGTCACATCGACCAGGGTATATCGCGTCTGGCTCTCCTGGATCTGGGAACCAGGAAACTACAAGAGATTGATTGTCCCTTCACTGACATCCAGTACCTGCGAGCGTCGAAGGACTATGCCGTTTTTCGTGCCGGCTCGCCCACGGAAGTGGCAGCCATCGCACGATTGAATCTGAACACGAAACAGATCGACACCTTGCGGCTGGCGAACGATCTTGAGGTCTTTCCTGCTTACTTTTCGATTCCACGTCCGATTGAGTTTCCGACCGAGGCGGGGCTGACCGCGCACGGATTTTTCTATCCGCCGCAGAATCCTGACTATGAAGCTCCAGAAAACGAGAAGCCGCCACTTATTGTGAAGAGTCATGGTGGCCCAACGGCCTCAGCAACCACAGCGTTGGCGTTGTCGATTCAGTATTGGACCTCACGCGGATTTGCGGTACTGGATGTTAACTATGGCGGGAGTAGCGGCTATGGCCGCCAGTATCGTGAGCGTCTGAACAAGAAGTGGGGCATTGTCGATGTGGACGATTGTGTGAACGGCGCGCGGTATCTGGTTAGTCGCGGCGAAGTCGATCCAAATCGGTTAATCATCACTGGTGGTAGCGCGGGTGGTTACACAACGTTATGTGCCTTAGCCTTTCGTAACGTATTCAAGGCTGGAGCAAGTCACTTCGGTGTCAGCGATGCGGAGGCACTTGCCAAGGACACGCATAAACTCGAGTCACGTTACCTTGATGGACTTCTGGGGCCCTATCCGGAGAAGCGTGATCTTTACCGGGAGCGTTCGCCTATAAATTTCACTGAGCGATTATCGTGTCCGGTGATCTTCTTCCAGGGGCTGGAAGACAAAGTTGTTCCACCGAACCAGGCTGAACAGATGGTCGAAGCTTTGAAATCCAAAAGAATTCCCGTTGCCTACGTTGCATTTCCTGGCGAACAACATGGCTTTAGGCAGGCAAAGAACATCAAGCGTGCGCTCGATACTGAGCTTTACTTCTATTCTCTTGTCTTTGGGTTTGAGTTAGCAGAGGCGGTGGAACCGGTGAGGATCGACAACCTTTGAAAAGATCTCAGATTACACCAGATCTCAGATCCCAGATCTCAGATCTCAGATGAAACCCCGGAGCCTAGATGATCTGGAATCTGGGATCTGAGATCTGGGATCTGAGATCTTTTTAAATTCTCAGATCGGCTTGTCTGCTGCCGACGCTGGCCCACCTCCATGATCGGCACCGCGTAAGACGTTCGAGTTGTCGATGTAATACGACGTCTTTCCAGTCTTCCCATATTCCAAAGGAGTGGCGGTCGCTTCAAATTTGCTTCCGCTAAGCGTGATCTCAATTCTGTAGCCGTTGCTCTCAACAGACTCTTTCGAGATCATCTGATTCTCAATGAGTTTCTCGAGTGAAGCAAAACTTCCTTGTCCCTCACCAGATCGGTATTGCGCCTCCACGCTTGCGACCATATGCAGCGCAGTGATCGCGCCCCTTTCGTTGCTTATCATCGGGGATGGATTTGACTCAGCTGACATGGCGGCAACCGCTGTCAATATCAAGTCCTTCGGAACATGCACTTCATGAAGTGTTCCCAATCCGTCATTCGAGAGTGAATAAGAAATAGGTTGTGGCATGGCGGTGAGCCGCAAAAGAAATTCCCTGGTCTGATCGCTGATCAGTGAGCTGGGTTCCTCTGCCCAGAGCTTGTAACTTTCCATCAGTGCCGGCGAAATATACACCTGCGCCTGAACCTGGCGCGGTTGCCAGCGCGTGTAGTTTTTGAACTGGGTATCAGAAGAAAGTGTCTCGTGTTTAAGATATGAGTCAACAACGTGACGAACTGCGGTTGGCTCATTTGACACGACCAGAAAAGTTCCGACAAGTGCGTAGGAAAGAAAACTGCCATACGAGACAATTTCCGTGTCCTCGCGACGTTCTGTTTGTGCTAGTGAACTTATCTCCTTGAATCCGATTGATTCGACGATCTTTGGAAGCAATGTTTTCATGCCTTCGCGATCTTTCACAGACAGGGCAACTACAATGGCCGGCCCCTTCGCCGGCTTTGGTTCCGGCTGAGCCGTTTGACTCGTTGATACTTCGTCAGGAGGGACAGCAGTGCGACGTGGACCATCTCCCAATAAACTCACTGGCATACTCACCACTACTTCCGGGCCCAGCAACGGTAGAAGTTCTTCTCTAATGTTGATCTTCAAAACCGTTTCCAATCGTGCCACCGGCAGGAACGAAGGTTCGTTCGGCACTACCATTCGTTGCGGGCCAGGGTTCTCAAAACCCGGCACTTTGTTCATTGCCGTTAGTATCTGCGGTAAATCCAGCGAGAGCGTTGCGAACAATTCAGTATCAGCCGGAAGTATTGAAGGCGATTCAGGAACTATTGGGGCACCAAGTTTTAGATTCGGCACAAAAGGCACGACATCACTTCGTTCTCCCGGCGCATTGACCATCAGAGCGCGCACATCGAACGAATCATGTTCAAACGAAACGCCTACGCCGATCGCATCGGGCCACTTTGCCTCGCCCATGAAGAATGAGTTGAACAGCAGCCCCATTGCTGTCGTGAGCGGGTCAGGAGTCGGAACCGGTGTCGGTGATTGGTCTGGAGGTGGGGCTTCGACCTGGGCATTGATCCTTTCTTCTTCGGGCATCGCTTCGTTCTGCCCTTCCGGGGGAGATGGCGACGCTTCGCTCTTTATCGGCGCTTTGGCTTCTTCCTCCGAGCGCTTTCTCTCCTCTTCTTCGTATTGCTTGCGGCGCTCTTCGTCTTCTTTCTCAATACTGTTCACGTCCACATAAACAAACAACTGTTCTGAAGAGAAGCGATTTCTAGCGACTCGAAAACTTGGTTGGTCCGCCAGCAGCTTGCTTGCGGATGGACGCAGATCCTTCAAGTTAATTGGACCAGAACTGATTACGATCAGTGCGCCCATTTGCTTGAGAAAGAATGAGGGTTTAACAGCCGGTTCATCTTCCGATTTGACGGACGACTTCTGTTGATTGGGCGAAGGGGACGGGACAGGTTGCGGTGGCAGAACTTTCGGAAGGAAAGTATTCAATTGGGGCAGGAACTTCGCAGCTTCTTCGCTCGATTCGAATTCAATTGCGAACAAGACGTCTGGAAGATTCGGTGCGCTGGGCCAGGTCGCGAATAACATCCGTGATGTCATTACATCATCCGAATGAGCATCTATCCATTTGATGAACTTTTTGAACTCCTGCGGCGGTCCTGCCAGTTTCATTACGGGCTCAAGTAGCTCGTTTACAGAATTGGATCGAATCAGTTGGCCAACACCCCGAACGTCCGCATAAACCTTGTAGCGACCACTACCCAGCAGAGTATCGAACGTGATCTGCTGTGGACTCGAGTTCGTCTTCGCGCTGGGCCGAGGTGGTTGACGACGTTGTTGACCGAACGAGGTTTGCGGTAGGACAAACACGGACACCAAGCAGATAAGCGGTAGGAACGATTTGAGGAATTTCATAAGGTGCACAAACCTACTCGAGATCTATTTGCTCCAACTGGTAAAGAAACACTACAACTAAACTCAATCTAGTCGATAACGATATGATTCTACGTTCAATTAACAGTGGCTTTAGACGAGGTTAAGCGACTCGCACAAACCCTGTCGGGGCTCATTTCTCTATGCCCGATCACAGTTTAGCAATACGTAAGCCACAGCCGAGTTGTTTTATCAGATTCGGGCCAAAAATACGGTCCAACAATACGTTCAGAGCGAATGATCGGTTGAGTACAATCGAAAGAAAAAGAGTATTGCAAATTCCAGCCGCGACGGTTAGATTGTTTCGACTGTCATACAAAGGTAGAGGCTCTCCTCCAGGTTAGAGGTGTACCACTGCCTTATTTATTAAGATAGCGTGGGAGGAAGAAACAGTGCCGACCGGAACCTGCCCCGAGTGTGATGCTGATGTCCACGTCGATATCGACACAGACAAGGGCGAAATCGTGTCTTGTGAAGAGTGTGGAACGGATTTGGAGATAGTCGGACTTGATCCTGTTGAGCTGGATATTGTCGAGGAAGAAAGTTACGACGAAGATGAAGACGAGGACGAGTACTAACTCCCCACTGATTCAAGAGCAAAAACGGCAGGAGAGCAGTGGCACCCAGTTGAAAACTGTTCTCGCCGTTTTTCTATTTCGCGCCGCTTCTTACTGCTTACCTGGCGCTTTGTACTCAACTCTACTCTGTCGAAGCACGAGACCGCGAGGACCCTCAACGCGGATGGTATGCATTTGTCCATCACGGCGCTTCTCCTCTGGTGGGTAAAACGCCAACACATATGCTGAGGTAACTTCTTCAGCTAAGGCCCGAAACAGCGGCCCATAATCTCGCTCAGTCGCATAAACATTTCGACCACCAGTCAATTCTGCTAATCCACTGACGTCAAGAGGTGTTGGCAGAGGGTCTTGCGAGGATGATGCGAGCATTCGCGAATACGACGGCAACGTTACAACGAAAATACTGACGTCGGCTGCATTTGCGCGCTCAATGACTGTCTTTACAGCAACCGTGTCGCCAACTGGAAAGCCGTCTGTCACCACGAGAACAGCGCGCTTCATCAGCCGATGCTCGCGAGTCCGGGGAGCGTTTCTCACGAGAAGTCGGACTGCATCGTCAACCGCATCGTAGGTGTGTGTTGAGAGCCCGTTGGGTGCGTCGCGCTCCAAACGTTCAATAGCTTCGTCCAACTTATCCGGATCCTTTGTGAACTTCTGAACCGTCTTAACGCGCATGCCGAATGTCATGACTGCGTAGATCACGGGATGCGTGGATAATTGAGCTGAAAACGAGCGAAGGGCCGATCGCACTTTCATCATCTCCTCGGAGGTCATACTTCCTGAGACATCGAGGGCGAAGACAATTGCCAATGGTCGAGGTTCACCCTCGCGTTGTTCCAGTTGAAAGAAAGAGACTTTTTGTTCTACGTCGTCGGAATAGACTCTGAAGTCGTCTTGCTTCAAATTCCGTATGGGGCGACCTTCGGCGTCCATGGCGGTAACATCAACCGAAACCAGGTCGGTATCAAAGCGAAGCACATCTTCAGGTTCTTGTTCTTTCGGGAAAACTTTGCGCGGTCGCTCGGTTTGATTCGAAGGGTTTTGAGGGATGCCGTCAATTGCGAAGGCGACCAACAGGAGGAGAGTTAGTGCAGGGTAAATAAAAACCGACGGGCGCTTGATGAACATCTAAGTACTTCCTTCGCTGGCAGGGGATTATACGAACCCCCGTTTTTTCTTACCACCGCAACAGGACAACAGGTTAGTCAATCTCGGCATCAAGAGAATGTCCGGATGAGCACACGATTCCTTACGTGCTATTATTCTGCACAATCTATTACGTGGAGGTTCGGTAATGAGGTTCACGAAATCTCTATGGATTCTGACCATAGTTTTTGCCGTCGCAGGGATGGGCTACGCGCAGAGTAAGAGCGGCCTGGGTGGAATCAAAGGCAAGGTCAGGGTTGAAGACGGACGTCCAAACGGCGTTACGGTAGTCCTGCGAAAGGGCGAACGCGAGATTAGTCATGTCACGACAGACAAAAACGGCGAGTTCATTATCGACGGTCTACCGCCAGGAGTTTATGGACTCACCTTCCGCAAGCCGGGACTGAGTATTGGCACTATCGAGAATGTTGAGGTAAAGGCCGGAAAGATTCGAACTTTAGGAGACCGCCTCGTTTTGACAATTGATGAGGGATCCATCGCGTTCATTCGGGGAAGTGTTTTTAATGGTGACGGACGAAGCGTTCCCAATGCCGCAGTAGAATTGGCAAAGGTCAACGAAGATGGGTCCGCGAAGAAGATTGACGGGCGCTTGACGACAGAAACGGGTTCGTTCGTCTTTCGCCTACCACCCGAACCTGCTAAGTACAGACTCACGTTGAAATCGAAAACCTCGGAACCGGTCAGTAAAGATGTGGAGATCGATGGAGCGGCTGTGTATCGCGTCGCGTTGTCTAGTAAGCCAGTCTCGAAACCTTAGTTTTGTTCAAGCCTACGTTAGGATTTGCCCATCCACACCTCTGAGGAAACAGATGGAAGAGCGGGAAGAGTTCTTAACTGCTAAGCAACTCGCGCAGGTTCTCCAGGTAAGCGAATCGACTGTTAGGAGGCTTGCGGCTAAGCGTCGAATTCCGTCGGTACGGCTGACTCCACGCATTATTCGCTTCCACCTCGATGCTGTTCGTGAAGCGTTGGACGTGCCTCGCTATCGCATTCGTCATGGTGAGTATGACGAGCGTGTGGATGACGCACAGTTATCGTTTGAGGATCTGTTGTTGAGTTAGTTGCCTTTCGCGCAGATACCACCTGCTTTAGCAGCGTGGAGTCTCAGTTTCCGGCTAGAACCACGCACCAAAATAGAACCATAGATACCACCTGCTTTAGCAGCGTGGAGTCTCAGTTTCCGGCTAGAACCACGCACCAAAATAGAACCATAGATACCACCTGCTTTAGCAGCGTGGAGTCTCAGTTTCCGGCTAGAACCACGCACCAAAATAGAACCATAGATACCACCTGCTTTAGCAGCGTGGAGTCTCAGTTTCCGGCTAGAACCACGCACCAAAATAGAACCATAGATACCACCTGCTTTAGCAGCGTGGAGTTTCAGTTTCCCCGCTACTGCCCAGCACAAAATAGAACCATAGATACCACCTGCTTTAGCAGCGTGGAGTTTCAGTTTCCCCGCTACTGCTCAGCACAAAATAGAACCATAGATACCACCTGCTTTAGCAGCGTGGAGTTTCAGTTTCCCCGCTACTGCCCAGCACAAAATAGAACCATAGATACCACCTGCTTTAGCAGCGTGGAGTCTCAGTTTCTCGCTACATTGGCTCGATTCGTCCGCGAAGGGTGACAAAGAGGACTTCAACTATGTAACGCTCCGTCCGACAAATGCTTGGAAGCCGGAAACTGAAACTCCACGCTGCTAAAGCAGGTGGTATCTATGGTTCTATTTTGTGCTGAGCAGTAGCGGGGAAACTGAAACTCCACGCTGCTAAAGCAGGTGGTATCTATGGTTCTATTTTGTGCTGGGCAGTAGCGGGGAAACTGAAACTCCACGCTGCTAAAGCAGGTGGTATCTATGGTTCTATTTTGTGCTGGGCAGTAGCGGGGAAACTGAAACTCCACGCTGCTAAAGCAGGTGGTATCTTTGGTTCTGGAGAGATTCTTACCGCGGACCAGCACGCCTCGGCATTGAGAACTCCACCCATTTCCCATCCTGCTTTACATAAATCCGAGGTTGTTTGATTCTGAAGCCTTTGCTGAATCCGGGATTCGCAGCGAGCACTTTCCTGATTGTCGCCTGATCACCGGTTGCCACGCGCCACTTGCCGTCTTCTCGCACCAGGTATTGTTGGACAACTATCTTTCCTTCCATTGGTGCAGGAATCGTCACTCGTCCATACAAAACCGTATCGACCACTGCAAGGTTGCCCGACACTTTTACAGCCCCCAATTCGAGTCGATCGAGTTGATAGATCCCTTGTGCTCGTTGAAGTGCATTGACAAACCGGTCGCGTGACATGCGACTCCTCGCCGAACCCGGGAGCACGTCGTAGAGACTCGAGTAGTCGTGTGACTTAAGCTGCTCGAAAACATGGTTGACCATGTTTCGAACTTCCGATTCATCGGATGCCTGAGCTGAACTCCGCAATCCTAAGACCGCCAGAACAATTAATACCAATGTGCAAAATCTATTCTTCTTCATTCGAATCTAGACTCTCCGCGGGTTCGTTTGCTTTTACACGTTCCTTCATCTGTGCCCGATAACGAAGAAACCATGCAACTACTCCAAGCGCGGCGCAAATAAACGCGTTGTCGTAGTCGTGACGCGCAAACAAGATCGCCGCAATCAATGCGAACACGGCCGACAGAATCATCCAAACGTGTTTCACTTCACAATCAACGGAATGCTTATCTCCAAAGTTCCCGGCGCATAGCAAACCTGATTGTCGCACGCCTGAACCTGGACCTTTCCCGGCAAATCATGCTGACCGGGCTTTGTTGATTTATCAACCTTCAGCTTAGCTTTGATGTCTGTCACGCCTTCATAAACTGCCAGCGGCTTCTCTGCGAAGGCGAAGGTTTTGGTTAATGGATTGGGATAGACAATGAAACCTACCGAAACACCGGGACTCTGCGGTAGCTCCAACTCGGTCGCTTTCAAATACGAAAACGTCGGCGGGTTCGCGTTGACGTGATATCCGTTCTGAATGGTCAGTTGAACTACCGCGTCACCTTCGCTGCCAGCCTTGATTGTCACGTCCCTGGCAGTCGCCTTAACGACATCGACAGAGTGACGAGGCTGCGCAGGTTGAGCGGTTGTTGCGCCTGATTCAGAAGATGGCCCCGTTGATCTGCTACAGGCAGCAGTCAGGGCGATCAGGATTGCCACGAAAACAAGTATTCGTTTGGACAATAGATGCTTCCTCAATCTGATATGGGATTTGCTTCAAGCGCTCGTGCCAGCCTGATTCGCCTGACTCGGCGTCTGAAATATAGTGCTATCAAGGCTCCCGGTAAAATGAGCAGAACGAAAACCGGCGTCACGACAATCGCGAAGCGAATGAAAAAGAGAACGATGCCAGTTGCAACGTCGATGCTGTCTGATAACGCCTCGCGAATTGTATATGTGAAGCCGGACGCAGTAACTACGATCGGTGTTGGTGTGTGAATGCTGACAGTAATTGTAGACAAACTTGATTTGCTTTCGAGGAAGCGCCTTCGCCCTTCAAGCTTTTCTATCTCCGTTCTAACATCGGCGATTTGACTTTGCACTTCGAGAGCGTCGTCAACCTTTTTCGCTTGTTTCATGATATCGAGAAATTGCACTTCGAGCGCTTTCTGTGTCTTTAATCTCGCGTCAAGATCGATGAATTCTTCAGTAACGTCCTGGCCCGTTACGTTTCGTTCCGTCAGATTGGTCGCAAGCTTCTCAATCTGTTCGAGTGCCGAATTGAATTGACCTGAAGGGACTCTGATTACCAATTTGATGTCCAGGGTACGTTTCGCAGGTTCGCTATCCTGCCGTTGCCTGGCCTCCGAAGTTACGACAAAGCCCCCCAGGGTCTCGGCAATCGAGGTAACACGTTGTTGGGCCTCTATGGTTGATACTACTTCAATCGTTAAATTGGCGTCGCGAATGATTTTTCTATCGACTGCCGCTTCAACTGAAACCGCTTTTTCCGTTTGGTCAAGCGAATAGTTTCCTGTCTTTTGCGCTTCTATCGGTCCAGCGATGGACTGCTGCTCACTCGTACTCAGTCTTGCTTGTGACTCTGATTTTAGACGCGAGCATCCACCGAGAGCGACAGCAAGCGTCAATAGGAACGTGGAGAGAGATTTCATGATTTAAGCCTCCTCAGGAGATCTGGAATGTATTAACCAGAACGAAATGGAGGCTTAACACTTGCAGAAGTCAGATGCGTTTGCGATGTGTGTTGCCACAGTAGAGAGGCGTAGGCTCAACGTGAAAAATCTGTTCACACCTTTTCGGTTGGGTTTTAGCTAGAACTGAAGTTGGACTCATTTAGAGGATGTGCACAAAAAGTCAGATACCACCTGCTTTAGCAGCGTGGAGATTCAAATTTGCGCTAGAGTGCGCCCTGAACCTTATGAGGTGATACCACCTGCTTCAGCAGCGTGGAGTTTCAACTTCTCGCTAAAACCGTGGTAAGAAGCTGCTCAGGTAGCGGAAAATTGAAACCCCACGCTGCTGAAGCAGGTGGTATCTAACCGTCACTCCAAAGCTGCCACCTAGCGCGAATCTGAGACTCCACGCTGCTAAAGCAGGTGGTATCTGACTTTTTGTGCAAAGCCAGTCGGAGTTACTCTACTTCTTCCACTGTCTCTTCTTTTCCGTCCGGGCGCTTTATACCAAACTTCTCAAGTCGATACTGCAGTGTGCGGAAAGTGAGTCCCAGTAACTTTGCTGCTTTCGTAATGTTGTAATCCGTCTTGTCCATCGCCTGCATTATCAGGTTTCGCTCAACTTCTTCGAAATTGATTCCTTCGGAGGGAAGTTTGAACGCACCGTCGGGTGCGGGACCAACATCCTGGCGAACCTCCGATGGCAAATCCTCCACTGTGATTTGATCGCCCTCCGCCAGGAGGATCGCACGTTCAATTGCAGACTCGAGTTGTCTTACATTGCCGGGCCAACTGTAGTCGGACATCAGTTTTTTTGTGTCTGGAGTCAACCCGCTAATCAGGCGGGATGTGTTACGAGTGTGTTTCTTTAAGAAGTAATCGATCAGAACCGGAATATCTTCGTGTCGTTCGCGAAGCGGTGGCACGTCAATCGAGAGCACGTTTATGCGGTAGTACAAGTCGTCGCGAAAGCGTCCGTCCGCAACCATCGCTCGCAGATCACGATTTGTCGCGGCGATTACCCGAACATCGGTGCTGATTTCGTGAGTTCCACCCACGCGTCTAATCTTTCGTTCCTGGAGCGCTCGTAACAGCTTTGCCTGGATGCCAACATCGAGCTCGGCAATTTCATCAAGAAACAATGTGCCGCGATCCGCGATTTCAAACAGTCCTTTTTTCTCAGCGTGCGCGCCGGTAAACGATCCCTTTTCGTGACCGAAAAGCTCTGACTCCAAAAGGTTCTCATTGATTGCTGCACAGTTGACCGCTTGGAACATTTCGGTCGCTCGAGGTGATTGATTATGAACCGCGCGAGCAATCAGCTCTTTACCTGTGCCGGATTCTCCACGAATCAAAACCGTTGAATTTGAACGCGCAACTTTCAGGATCATTTTCTTGACAGCTTCCATCTTGGGTGAAGCAGAAATGATCTCGGTGTCTATGGCGTCCAGGCGAACTAAAGCGCGATCGATCGTTTCGAGCAGGGCTTTCTTGTCGTATGGTTTCTCGAGGTAGTCGAAGGCCCCACGTCTCAATGCCTCTTTGGCTGATTCGATCGAGCCATGTGCCGTCAAAAGAATGACAATAATCGAAGAGTCGAAGGCGAGGAGATGCTGCAATAGCTCGATGCCGTCCATGCCGGTCATCTTGAGATCGGTGAGTGCCAGATCAAACCTTCGTTCTTTTGCGAATTTGATAGCAGCCTCTCCAGAGGCTGCCGTAGTCACGTCGTAGCCTTCTTCCGACAGAATCATTTCGAGGATCTCTCGCTGACTCTTTTCGTCATCTACCACAAGAATGTTCTTTCGCGACATATTTTCGAGGATGAAGGAGGGAACTGGATTGGATCAAACACTCAACCAGCAGCTTCCATCCCGTCTCCTTTCTCGTTAGCGGGTAAAATTATTGTGAACGTTGTACCGCCGCCCTGTTTCGAGACCACATTAATACTGCCGCCGTGATCATCAATAGCTTTCTTAACGATTGCCAAACCAAGACCAGTCCCCGTTTCCTTGGTGGAGAAGTAAGGCTCGAAGACCTTCGCAATGTCTTGACTGCCAATCCCGCATCCGGTGTCGGTAATTTCGACTTTAACAGAGTTTGGGTCCATCTTCGACAACTTGATCGAAATGTTGCCTCCCTGTCCATCTATGGCTTCGACCGCATTAATGACCAGGTTGGTAAATACCGACCGCAGGGATTCACGATCCGCTTTGATCGCCGGTAACGGTCCGTCTTGTTGTATTTGAGTTTGGATACCATGTTCTTGTGCGCGTGCTTCAACGATACGAAGCGCGTCCTCTGCTTCAACACGTAAATCCACCTCTTGAAGATCCAGAGTTGAAGGACGCGAGTATTTTAGAAAGTCGGTAATGTGCCGGTTAATCCGCGCGACCTCGGCCTTAAGCTGGTCAGCGAGTTTTAGAAACGTCTGCCTCTTGCTTTCATCTGCAGGCGCAAACGATGAACGAAGATGATCTAAGGTTAGATTGATGTAGTTCAGCGGATTGCGAATCTCGTGTGCGATGGCGGCCGCTAATCTACCAACGACTGCGCCCTTCTCGGCTTGATGGAGTTGCGTCTCGAGCTCGCGAGCGCGGGCTAACTTCGCCGTCATCTCGTTGAAAGCGGACGCCAGAGTTCCCATCTCGTCCCCGCGATCAGATTCAACCTGAACTTCGAAATCACCACCGGCGACTTTGCGTGCTGCGGCGGAGAGCTCTTTGATTGGTCTCGTAAACCGCCAGACAAAGAAGCCAGTGACCAGTGTTGTTACGAGCAAGAGCCACAACGTATAAAAGGCGGATCGAGAAGTCTGACGTTCCAACAGGTTAGAAAGTGTATTGGCCGGTCCAAGTTCCACAATGATGAAACGTCGACCTTTGTCTGTTTGGACAGGGAAATAAAATGCGCCCGCTTCACCAAAATCGACATCAGACGACGGCGGCATCCACGCCGGTAGGGGTTCCTGCTCGTCTGGAAAGCGTGCGGCTCGACGTAAGGGTGGCAGTGGAACATCTTTAAAGGCCACGTAGCGGGGAGACTTGTCTTCACGCTCGCCGGGAACGTAATCGGCAACCAGGCTGTCCCTGACGTTCCCATCATCGTCCAGGACGAGAATATTTTTGACTCTACCGTTCTTGCCGCTGAAGAACGTGTCTCGCGAGCTGCCTATGATTTCATCCAAATACTGCTCGCTCCGGAGACTCTTTAGCGCCAGTGCCACGCCTGCCATAATTGCCTGTTCCCGTTCGACCACCATGTGAGCATTCGCGGTTACCGCCCGGACGTTGAAGTAGTATTGGACTCCCAGGGTGAGACCAAACATCAATGCCAGGAGCATCAACAAGCGCGCGCGAAAGCTTCTAATCAGAGCCGGGAACTTCATGCTATGAATAAGAGTAGGTTCTGTGGGCAAGAGTTGTAATCCTCCCACAAATTGCGGTCCGGGCAACCCTTCCATTGAAATCTGCTTCCACTGATTTCTGTATAATCGGTTACTTTTTTATTGCCCTCTAATAATCGCTGATGTTATATTTGCCTTGGTCTCAAAGCAATGTCCCCAGGGACCGCCATTTAGGGAATTCTTCCCACCTCAAATGTTGCAGCTGTGGTTTTGAGTTTTTACCGTGAGTAGATATTTTGAACAAACCTCAAACTGCAAAGGATATTTTAAAGCGAGGACGGGCGCAGGTTGCGCTTTTACCCGGCGTCCTAAGAAGTTTCGTCGTACTTACGTTCAGGTAAGTAAATCCCTAAGAAAGGTAGTTTTGCCCTGATGACTTTGAATTCGCCTTCCCCCATCGCCCGTAGCCGCGTCCTTATTTCTATATTTCTCGTCATTCTAGTCAGTCTCAGTCTGTCGGCTTCCGTCTTTGGAAAGAGGAGATCTTCCGCCGCTTCACGTGGACGACATGCCCGCGCGGAGAGGGGAGGAAGACACTCAGCCAGCAATCGCCGCGGCTCGCGACGCGGAGACAGGTTCTACGCTTCTCGGCGAGGCCGGCGTGGTGGTCGTTTGACCGCACGTGACGTCCGCCGGCAGCGTGCCGTGATCGCTCGTGAACAAGCTTCATCTCTGAAGTCTCTCGAGAAAAAGTTACACAGAAAACTTACTAACCGTGAACGCGTCGCGGAATTGCGTCGAATCGAAGCGAAGCATCGACGAGATCTGCTGGAGGCACGGCGTCGAGCAGAAGCAGCTCGCCTAGCTGCAATCGCCCGCGAGAACGCGATGCGTGCGGAGGTCCAGTCGTTCATCGCGAAAGACGACACAACGGGTGAGGATCCGGAAGTTCGTCGGGTTGCGGTTGATGCCCTCGGAAATCACGCTGGAACGGTAGTAGTCATGGACCCAATGACTGGCCGCGTCTACACAGTGGTCAATCAGGAATGGGGAGTCCGTCGTGGTTTTAAGCCGTGCTCAACAATTAAACTCGTAACTGGCGTCGCTGGACTTTCAGAGAATGTCATCCCGCTAGTTGATACGGCAAACGATGGCTATCGTCTTGATCTAACCTCAGCTTTAGCTCACTCAGATAATCCATTCTTTGAACAGGTCGGAAGTAAGATCGGTTTCGACAAGATGGTGGGCTACGCACGTGAACTTGGACTGGGTGAGAAGACGGGAGCGAATGTGAACTTTGAATTCCCAGGTCGACTCCCGGAAAACAAGCCTGGCTTCATAGAGCGACGGATGTTCTCTTATGCCGATGGCTTTGAAGTAACTCCACTTCAATTGGGCATCCTCGTTTCCGCCATGGCCAATGGTGGGAAGTTGTTGGTCCCGCAAACTCCACGAACCGCGAAGGACGAAAGTAAGTTCACACCGAGAGTCAGACGTCAGCTTCCAATTGGTCCTGATATCTGGCAGCGAATGGTTCCTGGAATGGTTGGATCAGTTAACTATGGCTCAGGACGTCGCGCTTACGATCCGACACAAACAGTAGCTGGCAAGACAGGTACCTGCATTGGCTCGGGTGGCTGGGTTGGGTTATTCACATCCTACGCTCCCCTGGCGAACCCAAGATTGGCAGTTGTTGTTATCGCTCAAGGCAGCGACGGACGACATCACTTCCCGGCGGCAGTCGCTGGTGAAATCTACCGTCAGTTGAATCATCGTTTCGGAACAGCGATCAATCTTCAGGTCGCCACCACCGCTGATGATGAGGAAAAGGAAGTTGGTGATGATGAGGAGAGTGGTGATGCCAGCGCGGCCGCCGGTACGACAGGCGATCAAACTACGGCAACCGCAACTCCTTCGTCTGATGCAACTGATGCAGCAACAAAAACGCAACCGGCTCAAACCGTGGCTCCGCGAAATACCGTTAAGCGAGTCTTGATGCCCATTGAGAAGAAACCTGCTGACGCTTCAAGCACGAAATCGACTCAACCGGCGGCCACAACCAAGGCTCCAACAACGAATCCTGGTTCTTCTGATCAGCGCCCACGTCGTGCTCAACCGGAGCAACCGTAGGCGTTGTTTCCAATGACCGATTCCAATCGCGCCGAACGTCTTTTGTTCGGCGCGATTTTTTTAGGCGTTTTCCTGCTTACCGCCTTGACACACTAAATAAAATTGCAGGAATATTGCGCTCGTTCTCTTTGCCGGACACTTCCATTGTTAGAACTATGCATCCTCCCAGTGGATGCTAAAACGGCAACCGCTCTCTGTAATACTCGCATCCTAAAGGTTCCTGAGGCGACGTTCCCTTGGTTTGCCCTCGCCCGGATTGTTGAAGAATGTTTCTGGAGGTTCGGACGACTGATGAAAAAGATGATTAAACTAATTACTCTGGGCGCAGCGATCGCCGTGCTTGCACTGCCTGTCGCTGCTAAGAACTTAAACGTCGCGACAGTTTTTTCTGATCAGGATCAATGCTCGCAAGAAGCAAAAGATGCCTTGTATGCCGCGTTCCGCGACAATCGCACAACAGATCAGGCAAAGGCCTACGACAACGCGAAAAAGTATTTGGCTTGTCCTGCCACTGATGTAACCGAGGCTCAACAAAAAATCATTGATTATTTGAAGAAATGGGTGACTGCCTACGAAGAAGGCATGCAGAAGGTCCAGCTTCCGGATCTTCTCTACAACAAGAAGAAGTATCCCGAAGCATACGCACTGGGAAAGCAGATTCTTGCTAAGGAACCTGACAACCTGAAAGTTCTCGTGGATCTAGGCGCCAATGGCTACATCATTGCACCGCTTAAGAATCAGGACCTCAACACCGCGGCATTAGAGGACGCACGCAAAGCGTTGCAACTTCTCGACGCAGGCAAGACAGTAGAAGACTGGTCGCCGTTATCGGGTAAAGACACGGCGATAGCCTACCTGAACTTCACGATCGGCACATTGACCCTTGAAAAGGAGCCTGAGAACGCCCTCAAGAACTTGATCAAGTCGGCACAGTTTGAAACACCTTTGAAGAAGTCACCGTTCACTTATGCATACATCGCCGGCGCTTACGAGACAGGCGCTTATGCCAAACAATCTGGAGAATATAAGACCAATTACGGTGGCAAAGACGAAACTCCCGAAAGCAAACTCGCGCTCGCCAATATCAATCAGATCGTGGATCGCATGATTGACGGCTACGCAAGAGCTGTGGCCCTGGCTGGTAGCGATCAGGCGTTTGCTCAGCAGAAGCCCGGTTGGCAGGAGAGCCTTTCGACCTGGTACAAGTACCGTCACAATGCCTCCGACGCCGGCATGAACGAGTTTGTGGCTTCGGTCCTATCTAAACCGTTGCCGCCAGAGCCCACACCCTTGACGGTACTGCCAACTCAAGCCCCTGCGACCACGCCTGCAGGGTCAACTTCAGGTGCGGCTCCGGCCAGTGGTTCGACAGCGTCAGCTACTCCTCAGCCCACCGCCGCAACTGGAACTGCAAACAAAACTACCACAGCGACCGGAACTAAGCCTGCTTCGAGTACTGGCACAAAACCGAAGAATAATCATCGACCGTAAACCTCCTTTGCATTCTTCGACCTCGAACGCCGAAAGCGAGTCAGATTTTTAGACAAGCTTTCGGCGTTTGTTATAATCCGATGTGTCTTGAGAAACACGAACCCTTCGACGCCGGATCTCAATCTCCTCGAGAGTATCCTTGGCTATACCTTCAGCGATCGTACTTTGCTTGAAAGAGCCATCACCCATCGATCCTGGGCCCACGAACAAGTAGCACCTGGAGATGAGCATCAAGCGAGAATGCTTCATAACGAGTCGTTGGAGTTTTTGGGTGACTCCGTGCTCGGTCTGGTTGTGGCCAATTACTTGTGCAATTCCTACACGCTAGGCAGTGAAGGTGAACTGTCGCGGATGAAGCATCGTTTAGTGAGTGCGCCGACCCTTGCTAAGGCCTCTCAAACATTAAACCTCGGGGACTTTCTGAGGTTTGGACGAGGAGAGGAAAAAAGCGGCGGGCGCCAGAAGAATGCCTTGCTGGCAGATGTTTTTGAGGCGATTACAGGGGCAATATTTATGGACGGCGGCATTGACGCTGCCACGCATTTTGTTTGTCATGCTTTACGTCAAGAGCTCGAAGATGCGGATCCCCTTGCGGCAGCAGAGGCTGATTACAAGACGATGCTTCAGGAACGGCTACAGGCTGAACGTCGCTCCGCACCCCGTTACGCAGTTATAGAAACTTTTGGGCCTCCCCATAGACGCACATTTCATGTCGAAGTGTTGTGGGATGGAGGGAGTATTCGGGGCGAAGGACACTCAATCAAATCAGCTGAGGCTGCGGCAGCTCGCGCAGCACTCGAAGTCATGAGATCGGGTCAACAGGAGCAGTCAAATTAGAATTGTGAAGGCAAGCAGAGTTCGCTTGACCGTCCGCACTTATCATAACTAGGATGTTTGAATGGCAAGTAACTTAACCACCGACGAGGCCACAAAGGACGAAGTTGAAGTCAGGCCTTCCGCGTTTTCAAGAATATTCAATCGCAATGGAAATTCCAGTCAGCCTCCGGCGCCAGTGAAGCCAAAGGGCCCGCCTAAGACTGTGCTGCGCGAATACTTCGAGTCAGCAGTGGTGACGGTCATTATGGCTTTATTCGGTATGACTTTTATTGTGCAAGCTGTAAAAGTTCCGACCGGCTCAATGCAGAATACGATTACGATCGGCGATCATCTACTAGTCAACAAATTCATCTTTGCGCCCGGCACTTCATTACCATTCCTGCCGCAACGCGAAATTCGACGCGGCGACATAATCGTCTTCAAATATCCAGGTAACCCGTGGGACCCTAAACGCGACGATCGGCCTGATAACAAACCAATCTTAACGAACTACGTTAAGCGCGTAATTGGTCTTCCCGGCGATCACATAAGCCTGCGTGGGAAAGATGTAATCGTGAATGGTAAGGTCTTACCCGAACACAAGATCGAAGCTATAGATCACAACCGGAAAGACCCGCTTGAGATCAAGAATGTCCCGCCGCGCCAACCAAATGAACCGTACGACGTGTATTACCAGCCAGGCAGAGAAGATGATGACTTCACCTACGACGTGTTCAGAATGGCCGGCGACGGCAAAGAAGTCGTCGTTCCGCAGAACAAGTATTTTGTGATGGGCGACAATCGCGACAACAGCGAGGACAGCAGGTTCTGGGGCTTTGTCCCACGCGACCTCGTAATCGGAAGGGCGATGTTTGTGTACTGGTCTTATGATGAAAGCGCTCCTTCGACCGGTGACGGGCTCTGGATTCTCGTTGATTTCTTTAAGAACACACGTTGGAGTCGCACAGGCACGCTTGTTAGATAGAGATTCCAAACCCCCGATGGACCACTGTTAAGGGCAGACATTCGTGTCTGCCCTTAATCTTTGGGAGTGCGACGCCCTGGCGTCGCTTTGTCACAATGACGATCCAAAGACGATGACCCGCTGTAACAAAGCGGTGGCAGGCCACCGCACTCCAAAGATGAAGAGTTTGAAGCAGGGCATTCCACGAATTATTCGGCAGATTAACGACCATGAGATTTTCGGTCGCGCTGCTCAGCTCTCCTACTACTTCCTTCTCGCGCTCTTTCCGTTGTTACTTGTCTTAATAAACGTTCTTGGCTTTATGGCCCAGCGCGGCACTGAGTTCAGAAGTAAACTACTTACCTATCTTGCAGCGGTGATGCCTTCTAGCGCTGTGGCATTGGTTCAAACAACGCTCGACGAAATTAGCAGTGCGAGTGGAGGAGGCAAGGTTTCTTTAGGACTGCTGGCCACACTGTGGGCCGCATCGAATGGCATGGGAGCGATTAGCCAAACATTGAACACGGCTTACAGCATTCGTGAGACACGACCGTGGTGGATGGTAAGGCTTATTTCAGTTTTACTGACCGTTGCTCTTTCAGTGATCATCATTGCGGCACTTGCAGTCGTTCTCTACGGGGGAACGATCGGGGAAGCGTTGGGAGCGCGCTATGGATTTGGCAGTCTCTTCTCGGCGGCGTGGGCAGTTCTTCAGTGGCCCATCGCCCTCATATTTGTACTTGCGACTTTCAACTTGATTTACAATTTTGCTCCAAATCTAAAAGCACATCAGCGCAAATGGATCACTCCGGGCGCTTTTGTCGCAGTAGCACTGTGGTTGGTTATTTCGTTTGGCTTCCGCCTGTATCTTCGTTACTTCGATTCCTACAGTGTCACTTACGGATCACTTGGAGCCGTAATTGTGTTGATGCTTTGGTTCTATCTGACTGGTGTTGTTATTCTGATTGGCGGTGAAGTTAATTGTGAAGTGGTCAGGAAAACCTAACATAATGGAATTCTTCTCTTTGAATTCTCCGTCTCTCCGCGGTGCTATACGCCGGCATCCATTTCACCAGAGAGACATAGACAACACAGAGCAGGCACAAAGAAGAATCAAGGGTGTTATGTTGGTTTTCCTCGTTCTACTTCTGAGTTATCCCGTCATAGCCCAGAAGCAGAAACGGAAGAAACCAGAACCGCCGCTCGTAAATGAATTGTCACGGCTCAGGGACGAATACGTTAAAGCAACAAAAGATGTGAAGGCGAGCCTTGAAAAATTACTTGCTATATATGAGGACAACGTTAAAGAGGCTGAAGGAAAATTAGCGACCGCCAGGAAGTTGTTCTCTGAAGGATTACTCTCGAAAGCGCAAGTAGATGAGAACCAGAGACTGCTGAGTGTTGAGCAGCAGAAGGTAATCGAGACGAAGAAGCAAATGGCTAACGCTGATAGTCAAATCGCTAATGTGCTGATCGAACAAGAAGCTGACGACACCCTGGCTAAGAATTTGAAACTTGCGCGGAACCGATTGGTACGCACAGCTTCCTTTATTCGCTTCAACGGGACGTCAGGTTGGGGATTGAATGATGCATGGAAGATCCAAAGGTTCTTTTCAGATGCTTTCCATAGAGATTTGCCAATCGCAGTTTTTGGTCAGGGCGCAATCCATGATCGTTGGAGACTCGATCATCGTAATGCGATGGACATCTCCCTGCATCCGGATGGACCAGAGGGTCAGTCCTTAATGAGTTTCCTGGAGAAGAACGGAATTCCTTTTTCTGCATTTCGTTCAGCAATTCCAGGCACGGCAACGGGTCCACATATTCACATCGGCCGACCTTCGCATCGTTATTAATAAAGTTGTTTGCCTTTCTCTGCGCTTCCTTTGCGTTCTTTGCGTCTCTGCGGTTCATCGGGTGGTGCAATTCTTACCGCAGAGACGCAGAGAACGCAGAGGCAGCGCAGAGAAGAACTTAAACGTCTTCTGGGCTTTTCACTTATGCGAATAATCTTGACCTTGTTTACCTATCTCCTACTACCGCTATCATTGTCAGCTAACCAGATGAAGACAGTTCCTTCACTTTCCCAGAAAGAGGCTTCCCATTTCGCGGCACTAGCACTGAAATGTGTCAACCGTGAACTGCCAAACAAACCTGAACACGTCATCAATACGGCAGCTGATGTGCAGAGCCCGAAAGTATTACATCCGGCGTTCTATGGTTGTTACGACTGGCATTCGTCCGTTCACGGTCATTGGATGTTGATTAGATTGTTGAAGACGTTTCCTGACTTGCCTGAAGCACAGCAAATTCGCAAAGCACTCAACGCGAATCTCACCGCCGAGAACGTTCGCATCGAGGCTGCTTATATGAGTCAGGCCAATCGGCAGTCATTTGAGAGAACATATGGTTGGGCATGGTTATTGAAACTCGGGGAGGAACTTCATTCATGGGATGATCCTGACGGTGATAAGTGGGCTGAAGCGTTGCAACCGCTCATTGATGTCATCGTCAAGTCGTACAAGAGTTTTCTTCCCAAACAGACGTACCCAATCCGCACTGGCGTCCACCCCAATACTGCTTTCGGTTTGGCTTTTGCGATCGACTACGCGAAAGCCGTTGGAGATCGAGACCTGGAAGCATTGCTCAACGAACGCAGTCGAACATACTTCGCCGGAGATGTGAACTATCCCGCAGCATGGGAACCGGGTGGTGAGGACTTCTTCTCGGCAGCATTAATGGAAGCCGATTTGATGCGTCGGGTGATGAAGCCTCCGGAGTTTACAAACTGGTTTCACCGCTTTTTGCCGTTAGTCTCGCAGAATAGGCCTGCTTCTCTGTTGCAACCAGCGATCGTGACTGACAGAACAGATCCTAAGTTGGTCCATCTCGACGGATTGAATCTTAGTCGTGCCTGGTGCCTGCTTAGTATCGCCACTGCCTTGCCAGCGCGAGATCCTGCTCGTGCTGCATTACTTACTTCCGCTGAGAAACATTACACAGCCGCACTGGCCCATGTTGCGAGTGGTGACTACGCGGGTGAACATTGGCTGGCGTCGTTTGCGGTGTACCTGTTGACTGCTGAGTGACTCATTGAGTCTCGGAAACCTAAATCGATCTACCAGTCTCGAACAAGTAAGGAAGGGCGGTTTGCCCCCGCTGATCCAGATCAAAACGCTCATCGAACAGCGGAGGTAAACCGCCCTTCCTTACTTGTTCGAGTCTGGTAGATTCCGTATACCTTTGACAACAGGCAGTCGGATCTCAACCAGCAGCCCACCTTCCGCAGCATTCTGCGCAGTGATGGCGCCGCCATGCAATTCGATCGCTCGGGTCGCAATCGCCAATCCCAGACCTGTTCCACCGGTTTTGCGATCGCGGGCATCCTCGACTCGATAAAATGGCCGAAAGATGTCTTTCAACGCCAGCTCAGGTACGCCTTTGCCGTGATCTCTGACAGAGATCAAAACAGATTGCAAAAGATTCGTCCCTTCGCTCTTCAGAGAGACTTCAACCTCCGTATCGGGCTCCGTGTGTCGAACTGCATTTCTTACAACATTCTCAATCGCACTGCTCAACAATTCGACGGACCCGTGGGTGATGCAGTCTGCCTTCTCAATCAGCTTTACTGACCGATTTGAGGCTTCTGCTTCGTAGTCTGCATCCTGAACGATGCCTTCGAGTAATGGCTTTAGATCAATTCTTGTCGGTTCTATTGTTTCTGTACCACTTTCAATCTGTGTGAGATCCAGTAGTTGCCCGATCATTTCGTTCATCCTGCTTGCTTCGCGGGCGATTCGTTCGAGCGACGGAATGACTTCTTCGTTGGCGCGCCGTTTTGCCAAACCAAGTGCGACACCCTGGCGTGCAAGTGGCGAGCGAAGTTCATGAGAGATATCGGCGAGTAAACGTCTTTGAGCTGTCACCAGTGCTTCGATGTGCCGCGCCATTAAATCGAAATCGCGTCCAAGCTGACCGATGGCATCGCGGCGCTGCAGGAGTGAAGGCTCGACACGTGCCGACAGATTTCCCACTGAGAGTTCGTGAGTTGTACTCCTTAATTGTTCGATAGGCTTCGCGAGCGAACGAGCAAGCAGATAGCAAAACAGTCCACCGATCAAGAGCAAGGGAAGCAGCGTGCGGGCGCCGACGCGTAGGGCAAAACCCAGTGAACCGGGCTCACCAATTCGCGGCGGTCGAGGAAAATTTGGGGGAGGAAAACGAGCGAGCAGAATGTATGCAGTGCCACTCGGCGAGCGTACGAATTGAACTGCACGTTCGGGTGGGCCGGGGAATGCAAATGCAAATGGCGAACTCTCGCTAACGCGGCCTGCAAGAGACTTCATCTCCGGGGGCACAGGCTCGCCCGAGATGCTTTCACCTTGTGCGTTTAGCAGCACGGCGTGCACTGACGAAGTGTTCTCCAATCGTTGCAAATATGAATGCAGTGCACTTGGCCCGTCACGTTCGAATGTCTCGACGGCGGTTTGCGCGAGAAGTCCAGTCATTGGCGCCAGGGGATGGTTGCGAGGTGGTTGAAAGCGACGCTCCGCAAAGATGCCTGTGGCAAACGATGCGACGTTAACCAGCACCATGGCGATGCCAAACCAGAGAAACACTCGAAGAAAGAGACTGCGCATTATTGTTCACGCTTTGGCGGTGTAGCAGGTGTCGCGTAGATGTATCCAATTCCGCGCACAGTTTTTATGCGCTCGACTCCTGCGACTTGATGCCCTAGCTTGCGACGGAGATTTGCGACGTGAGTGTCCATGCTGCGGTCAAATGGTGATAGAGCTCTGTGCAGGACCTCTCGAACTAATTCTTCACGTTTGACGATCGTGCCCGCCGCATTCAGTAGCTTCTCGAGAATGGAATATTCAACTAAGGTTAATTCGACTCTATCGCCATCGCGCTTCACAGTTCGCGTCCGATGATCCATTTCGATATCTCCAACTGCGAGAGCTTCTGACTCGCGATCGCGAAGTGACCGCCTCAACACCGCGTTGATTCGCGCCAACAGTTCAAGGGGATCGAACGGCTTTGGAAGATAGTCATCCGCGCCCATCTGCAATCCTACGATTCGACTGACCGCGTCGCCGCGCGCCGTGAGCATTACAACCGGTAATCGCGATCGACTTCGGATTTGCTTAAGTAGTTCGAAGCCGTTTAGACCCGGGAGCATGTAATCCAATACTGCCAACGCATGTTCGCCAGAAAGAGCTCGCTCCAAACCAGTTTGCCCGTCGTGAACAGCCTCCACCTTGTAGCCGTCGGGTTCAAGGTATTCCGCGACCAACTCGCAAAGCTCAACATCATCGTCTACTACCAGGATTTGAAGCATGATCCTTTATCTTTGGAGTGCGATTGCCTGCAATCGCTTTGTTATATCGTTACCTTATCCAGCGCCTTTGGCCGATTCGGGAACAAAGCGATGGCCGGCCCGTCGCACTCCAAAGTTTATTATCTTAGAAATGTTCTCATCCTTGTAAAGTGACAGGCAGGCGGCTTTACAAAACTTTGCTTTGTCTTAACGAATTCTTTGCATCGCGACATCATTCTGTGCGTCTAAGATTCCGTAACTTAAAGAGCGAGCAATTACGGGGGCGCGCGGCTTTCATTTAGATCCAGCTCCAGCCGAATTGTTGAATCGGAGCGAGAGCGGATCGGTAAGCTGGTTCACAATGTAGTCCAGGGTATGTGAATCGATGTACCGGTTCTCCGGTTCGAGCGGTCTGGGGGCACCAGACGTCTCCGACTGGAGCTCGATGTGAATGTAATCCGCTTGATTCAAAGGCACAATTTAAGAATCGTACGACAGGCTGCCAGCCGGTCGTACAGTCAAGGAGCACAAAATGAAACTCAGTTGGAAAACTTTAGGCTTGGCAGTTATTTGCGTGTCGGCACTCATTGTCATGACCGCTGCCGTGGTTGTTTCACAAGGACCAGGTGATTTCCATCGCGGTCCAGGTCCTCGTGGCGAAGGTTTGCCGTTTTTACGAAACTTGAATCTCACTGACGACCAAAAAGCCGAAATCAAGAAGATCATGGAGAGCGAGGCAGCGAGCACCAGGGATCTGCACGACAAATTAAGAACACTCCACGAGAGTGAACCTGGACCCTTTAGCACGACGTTCGATGAAGCATCGGTGAGAGCCGCTGCGGAGGCACGTGCGAAGATTGAGGTAGAACTCCAGGTGTCGCATGCGAGGACCATGTCGCAGATCGCCAACGTTCTGACGGCCGATCAAAGAGCACAACTCGAAGCAAGGAAGCCGCAGTTTCGCGAGGGGCCGCCACCGCCGCCCGAACGATAACAAAGCGTCGAGTAAAAGCGCTCCCCAGGTGACAAAGCGGGCAGGGAATCGAGTGACCTTGAAATAAATACCGGACCTCTTCAGGGCACTCACTGGGAGTCGGGCCTGCCCATTTGTCACAGGTAGTGGTTAGTGGGCAGGAATTAATAGGACCTATAGGACCTATTTGACCTATAAACCCACTAACCACTGACTACAACCCACCCTCGCAAAACCTTCGCAACCTCGACCCATCCTCAGACGTGCAAGTCACCAACAATGTGATCGTTCATTACCGGGGCCATTTAAGATCTGCGGCCTTCTGCACAGATCCAGAGTTCTAAACCCGGGATTCTGATTCCTGACGTCTCCCTGTTGGTGTAGCCTGAGCGCTTATGGAACCGAGGGTATGACAGGCTGTCAGCCTGTCGCACAGTTACGGACCACTCGTTATGAAAACAATTATCTCAATAACCGCGCTTTCTTTGATTCTCCTCAACCTTCTAACTCAGCAAGCGGATTACTCTCGAGCTAAAGCAGACGCCGAAGCTCAGTACAGTCAGGGTTCGTACGCCAGGGCAAACGAGATTTACGCCGGCATCGATAAGACTAAACTGCCTGCATCTGAAGTCCGCTGGATTGAATTTCGGATCGCTGACACGATGTGGCGCGCCCAGGCGGCAACGGAAACGTCGGACACGACGAAACTCGATCAAGCGCAGAAACAGCTCGAAGAATTAATCCGTGTTACTGATAACGAGGCTGATCGCGACATCATCTGGGCTGAGTCGCATGAATCGCTCGGTGATCTCTTTTGGACTCGTCGTAACAACCTCAATTGGAGTGGCGCATGGCCTCATTATCAGCAAGCGTTGGATTGGTGGGCTGGCCAACGCCAATCAGATCTTGCACGTGATCGCTATCTCAAGATCGTCTTCAAAGCAGCCGACCCTCCCAACCAGGGTTACTACTACGCCTATTATGGAAACTATCTTCCACTGAACATTCTGGAGAATGCCCGCAAGATCGCAGCCTCACCAGATCAAAAGGCACACCTCAGTTTCCTGATCGCAATGTCTGTCCGAAACAACAGCGGCGACTGGGAGGCTCGACAGCAGGTACCGGATGAATTCGAAGAAGCGATCAAGCTCGGCAAACAGACCGCCTGGTATGATGATGCGCTCTACTATTACGCTGAGTGGATGGGTAGCTACGGCTCGATTACAGAGACTGGTGAGGGCAATTGGCAGCAGCAAGCCGATTATGTCAAAGCTCTCGAACTCTACCGGCGACTAACTACGGAGTTCTCCAAAGGCGAGAGCCAGTATTACGACGCCGCCATCCAGCAGATCAAACAAATCACCGACCCACTTGTGGGAGTGAATGTCTCAAACATCTTCCTGCCAAACTCCGAATTACAATTTGCACTCAACGCTCGCAACGTCAAGGAGGTTGATCTCGCCTTATACAAGATCGATCTGACTCGCGATGTGCGCTTTCGTCAAAGCTCTGATGAAGACGAAGGCGAAGTCGAAGAGGGTGCCTGGCTTCAGAAAGTGCAACTTTCGGGACGGGCGCCAGTGAAGACGTGGCGCAAACTCATCGACAACAGTCAGGATCATAAACAATACAGTCAGATGGAGCGGATAGATGCAAAGCTCCCGATCGGCGCTTATCTGCTGGAAGGGAAAAGCGGATCGCTTACAGCTCGTGATTTGTTACTTGTTACCGATGTTGCCGTGGTTTTGAAGAGTGCGGGCAAGCAAGCACTCGTTTATTTTGCAAACGCGCTCACTGGCGCTCCAGTCGCAAATTCAAATGTGTCGCTCTGGGAAAGCTTTTATCTGAATGGCAAAGGTCGGTGGCGCAGACTGCGGCAGGTTACAAACACAGACGGCCTGGCACGTTTTTCACTCCGCAGTGAGGATGGTTCAGATAGCCTTTTTGTCACTGCAGCCGATGCGGATCGTCAAGCTTTTGCTTCAGGCTATTCATATGGAACAAGTGATGGTCAGGCGTGGAGAATCTATGCTTTTACTGATCGTCCCGCCTATCGACCAAAAGAAACACTGCAATGGAAGTTCATTGCCAGACGTTACGCAAATGGTGCGTACTCGACTCCAGCGAATCAAACCATCGAATATCAAATAAACGATCCCCGCGGAACTAAGGTCACTGACGGTAAAGCCACTTTGAACGGCTTTGGCAGTTCGTGGGGTTCGCTCGAGCTGGGCGAACAACTCCCGCTCGGCGAGTACACGATTTACTTTTGGGATAACGGTCGTCACAACAACATCGGAAATGCAAAATTGTTTCGACTTGAAGAATACAAACTTCCTGAGTTCAAAGTAGAAGTAAAGACTCCTGAGCAGGATGGCAAGAAGAAAGCATTTCGTCTCGGTGAGGAAGTGGAAGTGAGCATTCAGGCTGATTACTACTTTGGTGGCCCGGTCAGCAATGCCTCCGTGGAAGTCGTCGTCTACCAAAATCCCTTTTATCACTACTGGTATCCTCGTCGCGAGTATGGCTGGTATTACGAGGACTTCGGTTATCAAAACCCCGCCTATTATGGTGATGGTCAAGTCGTTAAGCGGGAAACGATCAAGACTGATGCTACCGGTAAAGCCAAACTAACTTTTGACACACCGCGTCAAAACTACAACCAGGATTTTCAATATCGGATTGAAGCCCGGGTCACCGATTCTTCCCGTCGTGAGATTGTCTCAAGCGATATAGTCAGAGTTACGCGTCAACGTTATTACGTCTACCCACACTCTGAGCAGAACATTTATCGTCCGAAAGACAAAGTCACTGTAGACGTCAAAGCCATCGACGCGAATGAACAACCCATAACGACTGAAGGCACTGTCAAAGTCACGCGTGACTATTGGTGGGAAGTCTGGGTTGATCCCTCAGGCCGTGAAATCAAAGGCGAAGAGTTAGAAGCTCTTCGGCGGAAGAGTGTCACTTTTCCGCCGTTGGTTACTCGTGGCCAACGTCAGTGGCAATTAAAGTTTCGCGGTTATCAACACGATGACGTGCTGACGCAAACCGTCAAGACCGACAATGAAGGTAATGGCCAGCTCAGTTTCGTTCCAGAACGTGAAGGTTACTACCGCGTCTCATGGCAAAGCAGTCAGGGAGTCGACGCGAAGCGCGATCGCTTTCTTCCCCCAATCAAAGCAGAGACGTCAGTTTTTGTCGCGACTAATGCGACGACTGACCTTGGATACCGACGCGAAGGTCTGGAGATAATCGTCGACAAAGATACTTTTCGCGCGGGCCAGACAGCTCCCGTAATGATCAACGTCCCTGATACTGATCGCTATGTGTTGTTCTGTGTGGAAGCGGACGATCTCTATAGCTATCGTTTGATTCATGTGACCGGTCATACCAAACTCCTCGAGATCCCGATTGAAGAGAAGTATGTGCCGAACATCTACCTCGACGCTGCGATGGTGAGCGACGGTGGCTTGTACGTCGATTCAAAACAAGTTGTCGTTCCGCCCGTGCAGCAGTTCCTGGCAGTGAATGTCAAACCAGATAAGGAACAGTACCAGCCTCGCGAAGATGGAACCTTGTCGATCTCTACCACAGATGCAAACGGTCGGGGTGTTGCTGCGGAGATTGCCCTGGGTCTCATCGACGAATCACTTGGTTACATCCAATCGGACTATGCGGGCGATCCGCGCCAGTTCTACTACGGTAACAAGCGCAGTCACAACGTGCAGACGCAGAGTACGTTTAATCAGAAGACGTACGCGCAGTTGGTTGATGTCGGGCAGGGACAATTGCAGGTTCGGAAAGACCAGGCGCGAAACGAATTCGTCAACCTCACGACAGTAACTGAGTTAGAGCGGCCCTCTGGTACTTTGCAGTCTGTTGATGGCGTCGCTGCTGCCGATCGTTTGAGCGGGAATGCAGGCATCTTTGCTGGCGGGCGACAAGCGAAGTCTGCGCCTGAAGCAAGGGCCAAATCGGTTGAAGAGCTAAGGCTTGGCGGTCTCAAAGACGAAAAGGCTAAGCGTGACGCTGACCAACCCGCCGTCCAGGTTCGCAGCGACTTTCGCTCAACCATTTTCTGGCAGCCGGACATCAGGACTGACGCCGATGGTCACGCGACGGTTAAGGTTAAGTATCCTGATTCATTGACGACATGGACCGCCACGGCGCGGGTAGTTACGGCCGGAAACCAATTCGGTCTCGGAAGCGGGACAAGTCGGACGAAGCAACCGTTAATCGTTCGGTTACAAGCGCCACGTTTCTTTGTCGTGGGCGATCAGGTTGCCATCTCTGCCGTTATAAACAACAACACGAATGAACCAATGCGCGTCTCTCCGGCGCTGAGTGCTGAAGGAGTTACCGTCACTGGCTCACTGGTTGATGGTCAACAGGTGAAGAGTGAACAAGCGCCGGTCAACGTTAATGCGAACAGCGAAGCGCGCGTTGATTGGATTGTCTCAGTCACTCACGCAAGCGAGGCAAAACTGAAAGTTGAGGCTCGCGGAGAGAAATATGCCGATGCAATGGAGAAGAAATTCACGATCTTCGAACACGGCATTGAAAAGTTTATTTCGCGATCCGGGAAGATGCGGGGCGATAGTGTCGCCATCAAGCTCGACCTGCCAAAAGAACGTCGACAAGGCTCAACCGATCTAACAGTTCAGGTCGCGCCCAGCATGGCAACGACCATGCTTGATGCTCTTCCATATCTCATCGACTATCCCTACGGCTGCACCGAACAAACGATGAGCAGGTTTCTGCCGGCGGTGATAACTGCAAAGACACTCCGCGATCTCGGATTGAAACCAGAGACGGCAATGAGCAAGGTGTTCGGTGGCATAGAGCCATCAACTGCTGCTGCAACTCATCCAAAAGGCGCGCACGATTTGAAAGAACTCGAGGCAATCACCACGGCCGGCCTGGATCGTCTATACGACTTTCAACATCCAGATGGCGGCTGGGGCTGGTGGAAGCAGGGTGAAAGCGATCATTTCATGTCGGCTTACGTTGTTTGGGGAATGGTTCTCGCACGTGAAGCGGGAATCGATGTCCGTTCTGATGTTCTTCAGCGCGGTGCAGAGTTTCTCGATAAGGAGTTAGTGGAAGAAGAGAAGAACTATGACGCTCAGGCGTGGATGCTGCACGCTTTGGCGAGTTACCACGCAGCACAAAAGAAAGTTGAAGTTGAAAAGTTTCAAAACGTCGCTTTTGAGAATCTTTGGAGCAATCGAGACAAGTTGAATGCCTATACGCGTGCGCTGGTTGCTCTGGCAGCGCATGATTTTGGTTATCACGATCGGGCGAAGACGCTGATTGACAATCTTCAAAATGGCGTGAAGATTGATTTACAACCTGATACGTCCATCGTGCAGCGTGGGGCACAGTCGTCCGATCCATCTGTAATCGGAACTGCCCACTGGGGGCAAGACGGGATCTTCTGGCGTTGGTCTGATGGTGGTATCGAAGCCACATCGTTTGCTCTCCGCGCTCTGCTGGCGATCGATCCGACAAACAAGCTTATCGAACCAGTGACGAACTGGTTGATCAAGAATCGACGTGGTGCGCAATGGAGCAACACTCGCGATACGGCCATTGTTGTGTTGACGCTGAATGAGTATTTGCGGAAGAGCGGAGAGATTCAACCTTCGATGAGTTACGAGTTACTCGTAAATGGAACCAGCATAGCGTCGCGACAGATTTCGGCTGCCGATGCACTGAGCGCGCCTTCCAGGTTTGCGATTCCGCGCGAGTTGCTTCGTGATGGTGGAAACGAGATAACTATTCAACGAAAGAGTGGCACAGGCCCGATCTATTTCTCAGCACAGGCCGACTTCTTTAGCGAGGAAGAACCTTTGACACCAGCCGGTAATGAGATTTTTGTACGCCGGCAATATTTCAAGCTTCTCAATCATCCTACACTGCTCAAGGGTTTCGTGTCGGAACGTGTTCCGCTCAACGATGGCGAAAGCGTGAAGAGTGGCGATCGAGTTGAAGTGGTTCTGACCATTGAGGCCAAAAACAATTATGAGTATCTATTGTTTGAGGATCTCAAGCCTGCAGGACTTGAAGCGGTGCAGATTCGTAGCGGCGACAATGTGTTTGTACGTGAACTTAAATCCGGATCGTTAGGCGATAAGAATATCGGTCTGATGAATTTCACGTCGGCGAATGACTTCACTGGCAGGACGCGCTGGGTTTATCAGGAGTTGCGTGATCGAAAGGTTGCGCTCTTCATTGATCACTTGCCTGAAGGCGTTTGGCAGTTGAGTTATGAGATGCGAGCCGAAGCGCCGGGATCGTTTCACGCGCTGCCTGTATTGGGCCATTCGATGTATGTGCCTGAGATAAGAACGAATGGAGCTGAGACCAGGATTAAGGTGGTTGATTAGGAGAAAGAATTTATTGGTCATTTGCCACTTAGCATTTCTCATTTTCGATTTTGTCTAATGTCAGACGAACTTTAGTTTGCTCTGATTAAGTACGATAGGCTGTTAGCCTGTCGTGGTTTGCCTCAACAATATGGCTAAGATCGTCGACAGGCTAACAGCCTATCGTACTTAATCAGAGCCTCCTTTAGTTTGTCGTGTGTTCACCCACAATTTCATCAGCTAATTTGACTGCCTCCGACAACGTCGTGACCTATTTGCCAGGCACGAAAACTAAAGTTCGTCGGACAGGCAAAATGGAAAATGAGAAATGATAAATCGAAAATGACCAGTGGCTACTTGATCTCGTCCAATCTCGCCTTGGCTTCCTGCAGCAATGCTTTCACCTTTGCGAGTTCATCGAGAGATAACGATGTCGTTGCAAATTCGCAGATGCCTGTTTGAAGGATGACAGCGTTTCCGCTGCGGGTCTGCCGAAATACTTGAATCTCGAAATCTCCCTTTGTTCTGTAGCGTCCCTCAAAGCCCGCGAGTTTAGTGCTGGTTTCATCCAGATGAGTCAGAGTGTCGATCACGTTAAGAAGTGGATCCAACTCATCGTAATCGATGAACGCCCGGTTATCCTCGAATCGCCCGCCAGTGTCACGCAACACGATTACTACGCCCTTAACGCGGGCATTACTTCCCAGCTCATGCATTTCAAGCGCATCAATTCGAATACCTTTTACCTCAACTGTTGTGATCCGAGTGAAACCCTTGAGAACAATTGTTGTGTATTTATCTTCGAGCGCCTCCAGCATTGTTCTTGGTTCCAACGGTTCGCAGCTGACCTTTCGCCAGAATTCTGGACCAGGTCTCTGCGCATTCACGAATGAACAGCAGAAGAGTAGCAGTAGGATGGTCGAGACTACTCGAGCACGATACATAACCATTTCTCCTTCAACCAAGAGATTGCAGAGCTTTTTGAACTGTTGTGTGTAAAGTTTAGGAGAGAGTCGGTCTATTACACCAACGAATTTATCCAGAGTTCCGGAAAGATCTGAAATGTGTCGGATCAGAATCTCTGCGCTCCCTGCGTCTCAGCGGTTTAAGTGATCTCAGCCTGCCTGCACCGCTGAGACGCAGGGAGCGCAGAGATTCGATCGGAGATCTGAGAATCTGAGATCTGTTATCTTATCTCGCGAATAACTTCTCAGTCGATTGGAGAACTGCCAATGCCCGATCATTATCACGATCCAAAAGATCTTAGACTACTAAAAGAGATGAGTAAGCTGGCACCAACTGAGTTTGATGCCTGGCTCAATCTGGACAACATCGTTAAGCGCGAGGGTGGTTCAATCCCTCGTAAATTCCGTGAACTGATTGCCGTCGCGGTTGCTTGCACAACCCAATGTCCTTATTGCATTGAAGTGCACGCGAAGGCGGCAAGATTCGTAGGCGCCACGCGTGAAGAGTTGGTAGAGGCGGCATTCCTGGCTGCAGCATTGCGCGCAGGTGGTGCCGCAACTCACGGTGCGATGGCATTGAAATTCTTTGACGGAGCTGAGGAGTCATGAATGAAGTTCTCTTGAAGCGCTTCGAAACCCCGGATGAGACTCGCGTCTTTGATAAAGGTAAGTTTGAGATCGTCCACATTGGTGGCCTGACAATTGGACGAGCCACCTATCTACCAGGATGGAAGTGGTCGGAGAATGTTTCGCCAATCGCGGGCACTAAATACTGCGAGGTCGAACATGTCGGTCTCGTAATTTCTGGCCACGCCGTAGCCGCAATGGATGGAGACAACATCGTGGACCTCACGCCGGGTACGCTCTTTTACATTCCTCCGGCACCACACGACAGCTGGGTTGTGGGTGATGAGTCTTATGTTTCTCTTCACTTTCTTGGTGCGGACCAGTATTCAAAATGAGCAACGACTTCTATTGTGACGAGGTCTTGAGCGGCAAGACTGAGGTTCGCATCGTCGCTGAAACTGATAACGTGCTTGCTTACCATCATACGCGGCCTTTTTGGCCTGAACACATCGTCGTTATTCCCAAACGGCATGTGGGATCACTCCTAACGATTGACGATGACGAGGTGCCGTTGTTGTTAGAGTTGTTGGCTGTGATCCGTCAGGTGGCGAAGAAGATGGTTGCCGAATACGGTGCGTGTAGGGTTTTGACAAATCTTGGTGAGTACCAGGAATCAAAGCATCTGCACTGGCATGTTTGCTCGGGAGATCCACACAGATGAACACAGGTCAGCCTTCAATTATTTTCTGCTGTTCCGTGTCCATCCGTGCAGGTCTTTGATGTGGTTCAGTGCATCTGGCCCCGCGCTTGTTCAGCTCGTGCGGCGCCGATTGCCGTCTCAACGTCTTTCACTTCTTCAGGAGGCGGCAAGACAGCTCTCATTCCGAGCGACTCAATCCAAAGTTCTCTCGACCAGCCTTTCGTATGATAGAGGTGTTCGTCCTCCTCCGGCTCGACCTGGTCGTGTGCGTCCTTTAACGCCTTTGCCAGCTCGCCCTTTGCGTTCTTAATGATCTCACCAATCAGATGCCAGTTCTGGTGATCCTTTGTTTCTGCCAGAACCACGGCCTCAGTCGCGACCAATTGAGCAGCGCCCGGTCCGCCCTCGTTTAAAGCCATCTCCATCGATTCGACCAGTGCCTCCCCAATGTGTCGAACCACCTTGCGACCCGGTGTCTCTTCATTTGGATCCAATCCAAGCTTTGTTAGAACGTCCTGAACAATCTGAACATGCTGTTGTGTTTGCTCAAGGTATTCTTCCCATTCTTCCTTCAATTCGTCGTTTTCTACGCAACGGAGTGCAGTTGTGTAAATTTGCACGCCACCTAGCTCTGTTTCGAGTGCTTGATAGAGCAACTCCCTAACTTGTTCGTCCTTCATTTGCCCTCCTTGATCGTGTTCCTACAGACTCGTGCGTTTCGTTCATAGCAAGGAGCAAGCCAAGTTCATTTTGGTCGAGGAGAACGGTTTGGCTGATGGATCTTGTTCTTAGGTCAGACAGCTCAACGTATTTTTACGAGACAGGAAAACGTCAGAACCGAAACGCGGTAGCGTCGGGTCCTACGAATCCACGGATTCGCTTGGTCAGATCGGAGACGCGGTAGCGTCGGGTTCGCGCTCCATCAGGTCAGTGAATTGGTAGTACCCGACGCTACCGCGTTTCGGTTCTGACTCGATAGCTGGAAATTAGGAAAAATCAGCCGAATAGCTGTTTCCTTACATTTCAACCAGGCTGATTTCGAATAGAATAGCGGCGCTCAGAACGTCGTTTGATGGGAGTGTTGTGGCGGTTAAGGGAACAATCTTAAGTTTGCTGCTACTTGTGGGAGCGGCGTCCGGCAATGCGCAAACGCCACTTGGAAATCTCGTTTCTCAGGTTAGAACCGCCGTGGTGATCGTCAACACCTACGACGAACGTGGCAGGGCGCTTACCCAGGGTAGTGGCTTTTTTATTTCACCCGATCGCGTTATCACCAACCTTCGCTCTATTGACTCGGCGCGCCTAATCCGAATCAACACGTTCAACGGGAAGACCCTGTCGGTGCAAAGTATTATTGCCAGGTACGTCGATGCAGATCTTGCAATTCTCCAGCTCAGCCAGGTGTGTCTCGATGTGACTCCCCTAAGGGTGAAGATGATTTCGCAGGCCAACGGATCAGCGGTTGTTTTGGACAATAGTGAAGATGTCGAATGGAGCGTCAGATTTGATCAAGTTGCTGCTGGATGGAGCTTCGAGCACACCGCCACGCATTTGCAAATCAGTGCCAGCATCGACTCGACAAATGAAGGCGGATCGATCGTCAAACTCAAAGGTCATGTTAATGGAACGGCGGTCGCGGTTCCGTAAATAACAAGTTCTGATCTCCTTGAGAGGGTTTTCCATCCACACCATGTGTCAAAGGTAGCTGTCGCACTGTTTTCAGGGTTTCCTACCAACTTCCACCTAGGCTTTGCACAAAAAGTCAGATACCACCTGCTTTAGCAGCGTGGAGATTCAAATTTGCGCTAGAGTGCGCCGTGAACCTTATGAGGTGATACCACCTTCTTCAGCAGCGTGGAGTTTCAACTTCTCGCTAAAACCGCGGTAAGAAGCTGCTCAGTAGCGGAAAATTGAAACTCCACGCTGCTGAAGCAGGTGGTATCTAACCGTCACTCCAAAGCTACCACCTAGCGCGAAGCTGAGACTCCACGTGCTAAAGCAGGTGGTATCTGACTTTTTGTGCAAAGCCGCGACGCTATATAAGCCATCAACAAGATCTACAAGATAACCTCGGTTGACACTGTTGTATGCACTCTAACACCGGGATCATCAGGGAGAACCGACAGGACCGTGTGACACTTCACTGAGTGTCATTGAAAGAGGAGAATGTTTGGCGAGAGAAGATCAGGATGGGAGTCTCCAATGCGGATCGTACGCGCGAAACAGATTCTTCTTCTATTCACGCTCTTCGTGTGCCACTGGCCGGCCGCTGCCCAACCTAATGCGCCAACCATCTCCCGTCTCGACGCACTTCGGGCGCAAGGATATGAAGCGCTTTACAACCTCGACTACAACACGGCGCGTAAGTATTTTCAGGAGATGGTCCAGACAGCTCCTGACAACCCTGTGGGCACGGAATGCCTTGCAACCAGCATTTGGATTCAACAACTCAATGAACAATGGGAACTGAAGGGCTCGCTTTACAGCAACAAGTCATATTCTGAAGAAGGCGACAAACCTGATCCTCAGCAAGCAACAGACTTCCGCAGTTTCATTCGACAGACGAAACAGCTTTCGCAGGCGCGGCTCAGACATGACCCAAATGATCAAGAAGCTCTTTATCTTCTCGGTGCAGCAGAAGGTTTGGAAGCAGCTTACTTCGCCGGCATCGAGCGAAAATTCATGAGTGCCCTTCGGAGTGCTCAGGACTCCGTCGAGCATCATCGTGCTTTACTGAAAACGGCGCCCAATTTTCATGATGCGGAGCTGACAATCGGTCTCTATAACTTTGTGGTGGGTGATTTGCCATTACCGGTGAAGATGCTGGTCAGCCCCATGGGTGTCAAAGGTTCGAAGAAACGCGGACTTGAAACTCTGGAACGAGTTGCGAGGGAAGGCCACTGGGCACGAGATCTTGCCCTGGTATTGCTCGTGGATCTTTATAAGCGCGAGAAGCGTTGGTCAGATTCAATAACGGCTGCACGTGACCTTGTATCTCGGTATCCGCGAAATTATTTGTTCAAGCTCCAGCTTGCGGACTCGCTAACACACCGAACGCTGAGTGCCTCGAGTTCCGCCCAGGCAGATCGAGTGGAAGTGCTTAACATCTTCGATTCACTCATTTCTAACGGCAGCAAACAAAACTTGGCCAACCTGTACTTCCGATATGCCGAAGCTCTGTTACTGCTTGGCAATTCAGCCGGTGCGGTCAAACAGTTTCAGCTGGTAGTTTATGCGCCGAATACTCAGCCGCGCCTGCGGATGTTGAGTCAATTGCGTTTGGCCCAATCGCTGGATCTGGCGGGGAAGCGAAATGAAGCGTTATCACAGTACCGGGTTGTCCTTAAATCCGCCAGTAACAAACAAGTCCAGGAAGAAGCGCGTCGTGGTTTGCACGAACCATATAAACAATCACGCGACCAATAGACCGACGAACTTTAGTTTGTCGTACGTTCGATAGCGGCTCGCAGGATCTTGGCGGGCCTTGAGTCGAGGGCACGACAAACTAAAGTTCGTCGGACTTTCTTGCACTTACTCGAACCCGTCGCTATTCTTCACGCACTCCACCCATGAATCAAAAGCTTGAACAGCTGATCGCAAACATCGGCAAGTTTCTTCGTGAAGAAGCCTATCCGCTCGAACAGGCCTTCCTGCAACAGCCATTCAAAGAGTTACTACCTTTGCTCGAAGCGAAACGTGCGCACGTAAAAGCCGCGGGCATGTGGGCGCCGCACTTGCCCCGAGAGTATGGAGGGCTAGGACTAACGTTGTCAGAATTCGCGCGCATTAGTGAAGAACTAGGGCGCACTCCAATCGGCCATTACCTTTTCAATTGTCAGGCGCCCGATATCGGCAACACCGAGATATTGATCGCACATGGTACTGAGGAACAGAAGGAACGCTATCTTTTGCCTTTGACTCGTGGTGAGGTGCGCAGTTGCTTCTCAATGACTGAACCCGAACATCCAGGATCTAATCCAACCTGGATGAGTACGACAGCTATCAAGGAAGGCAGCGAATACGTCATTAACGGACATAAATGGTTCACGTCATCCGCTGATAATGCAAGCTTCGCGATCGTAATGGCGGTAACGAATTCCGATGCTCCGAACAAGTACAAACGAGCGAGTCAAATCATAGTCCCAATACCAACGGAGGGTTTCGCTATCGTTCGGAATATTAATGTCATGGGTGAGCAGGGAAGTGACTATGCAAGTCATGCCGAGGTCACCTATACAAATTGTCGCGTTCCGCAAACGAATCTGCTGGGTCAAGAGGGAGCGGGATTTACAATCGCTCAAGAACGTTTAGGTCCGGGTCGGATTCATCATTGCATGCGCTGGATTGGCATCTGTGAAAGGGCCTTCGATCTGATGTGTGATTACTCCGCGCACAGGGAATTGGCACCAGGCGTCTTCGTTGGCAATAAACAGATTGTCCAGGAATGGATCGCGGACAGCAGGGCCGAAATTGATGCCGCACGTCTGCTGGTGCTGGACACGGCATCTCGAATCGATCGAGACGGAGCAAACGCCGCGCGTCACAACATCTCCATGATCAAATTCTATGTGGCTGGAATTTTACAGAAGGTCCTCGATCGCGCCATTCAGGCGCATGGAGCTTTGGGATTAACTGATGCCACGTTGTTGTCGTATTGGTACCGGCACGAACGCGGCGCTCGAATCTATGACGGACCTGACGAAGTGCATAAGACAGTAGTGGCTCGCGAGGCGCTGCGAAAGTTTGGACTCGATTTGTAACTCGGCGTCCCGGGTCCGGTGACACGCAAACCTACCTTTCTAAGATGTCGTCCATCGATCAATCAGGTTCTGTTCGCGCCGGTGAAGAACTCGACGTACTCAGGCTCACCTCGTATCTCAAACAACACTTGCCCGCACTTGAGGGTTCGGTAGTCGTCGAACAGTTTCCCTCTGGCTTTTCCAATCTTACGTATCTCTTGCGAATCGGCCAGCGTGAGGTCGTTCTGCGTAGGCCACCAGTCGGCGCCAGGATCAAGACGGCGCACGACATGTCGCGCGAGTATCGAATTCTGTCGCACCTTTATCCGGCTTACCGAAAGGTTCCGGAGCCTCTCATCTATTGTGACGATGTGTCGGTGATTGGCGCGCCGTTCTATGTCATGAAGAGAGTGAAAGGAATTATTCTCCGATCACAATTGCCGGCTAACATTCAGCTGACACACGAGACTATGCAGCGTCTATCAAGGGCTTTCGTGGATAATCTCGTTGAGATTCACGAATTTGATTACGAGTCGGCCGGCTTAGGTGACCTGGGAAATCCTGCAGGATATGTGCAGCGTCAGGTCGACGGTTGGACCAGGCGTTACCACGCTGCTCGCACTACTGAAGTAGTTGAAGTGGAGCACGTTTTCGAGTGGCTGACGGATCATCAACCGGCGGAGTCGTCGAAAGGCACCCTCATCCACAATGATTACAAGCTCGACAATTTGGTTTTATCACCAACAGATCTGTCTGAGGTTCTTGCCGTATTAGACTGGGAGATGGCCACCATTGGAGACCCATTGATGGACCTTGGCACGGTATTAGGCTATTGGCTCGAGGCAACTGATTCAGCGGAATGGCAAGAGTATGGGTTCGTCTTAACAAAACTACCTGGCAACCTGACCCGTGGTGAGCTCCTGACTTACTACGCACAACGAAGTGGACGTGAAGTGACGGACCCGGTTTTTTATTACGTCTATGGTTTGATGAAGATAGCTGTCATCGTTCAACAGATCTACTTTCGATATTGTCAGGGATTGACCAAAGACCCGCGATTTGCTGGACTCGATGCTTTGGTAAAAGCATGCGGTCTACAGGCGCAACAAGCGATTGCCAGGAATCGCATTGAAAGCCTCCGGTAACAGTCTAATCGTCGGCGCTGAGCGGTTTTGTTTCTGCAGTTGGGAAGAACAGCTCTCCAGGGTTATCCTACGTCTTTCAATTTTGAAGTAGAACAAGAGGTACTTGAATGCCAAGTGGAGTCTGTGTTCACATCGATGCAATTTCAGAAATCAAACACCCGCGACGCAGAGTTTGTGAAGAGTGCATAAAGATAGGTGCGCGTTGGGTTCACCTGCGCACATGTCAGGAGTGCGACGCGACTCTTTGTTGCGATAGTTCTCCGAACCAACACGCTACGAAGCATGCGCGGGCGACGAAGCATCCGGTAATCGCATCAGGCGAAGTGGAAGAACGCTGGTTATATTGTTATCCGGACGATGCGTTTGCAGAATATTAAAGAGCCCGATCAGAACCATGCCCTTAGAACAACTGCCCCCGACAAATTTCAAAAGTCCCTTTGCCTCTCTGACTGGAAATCACGTTGCGGTTCGCGTTCCCGATTTGGAACAGGCGAAGCGTTGGTATATTGAGAAACTTGATTTTCGACTTGTGATCGAGTGGAGCTTTGGTGATCTAAAGCTTGCTTATGTGGCGCCACCTACTGACAATACTTTTTATCTTGAACTAATCGGCGGAGGCTCGCCAATTCCCGAGCGACCCTATTCTGATCTCGTTAATAGTCTCGAACTCGCCGGCTATCATCATCTTTGTTTTATGGTCGAGAGTGTCGATGAAACTCTCGAAGAGTTACGGAAGCGAGGCGTGAAAATCGTACAAGAAGCTTTCGACCTTCAAGAGATTAGTCGGCGTCTGGCTTTCTTTGCGGACCCCTGGGGCAATCTACTGGAGCTGGCGGAAATTGTAAGTTGAGTTTACGTAGTCTAAGGAGAATGCGATGAAGCCCGAACTCGAAATGTTGAAGACGAAGTTACGAGCAACGTGGATTGCCGGAGACTTCAGTCAGATTGCGAAGGCATATACCAAAGGCGCTGAACAATTCGTAGAACGGTTGCACCTAAAACCTGGCATGACGTTCCTCGATGTGGCTTGTGGCTCAGGTAATCTTGCGATTCCGGCTGCACGTAATGGAGCGACGGTAAAGGGGATGGATATCGCGCCCGCCATGGTTGAGCAGGCACGAGAAAATGCCGAACGTGAAGGACTGCAGGCGCAGTTCGATGAAGGCGACGCTGAAGCTCTGCAGTATATGGATGAAAGTTTCGATGTCGTTGCTACGATGTTTGGTGCAATGTTTGCTCCGCGGCCCGAAGTCACTGCGTTGGAGCTGCTGCGGGTGTGCAAGCGAGGGGGAAAACTAGCGATGGCGAACTGGACGCCAACGGGTTTCGTCGGTCAGATGTTCAAAGCGACAGCGGCGCACGTCCCTCCTCCGCCTGGAATGCCGTCACCTGTGTTGTGGGGTGTTGAAGAACAAGTTCGCCAACGACTTGGTGCAGGAATCAGTTCACTTCAAACCAATCTCCGATACGTCAGCTTTAAGTTTCCTTTTCCACCGGCAGAAGTCGTCGAGCATTTCCGTAATTACTACGGACCCACTCAGAAAGCTTTCGGAGCGTTGGATGAGAATAGTCAGGCAGCGCTGCGGAGAGATCTGGAAAAGCTCTGGGCGGATCACAATCGCATGACGGATGGAACAACGGACGTCGAGTCGGAGTATTTGGAGGTAATCGCAACGCGTGCATAGGATTCCAACAAAAACTACAAACGACTCTCCGGATGCGCCCGCTCAAACGCGCCCTCAAAGTAGAGTGGTTCGAGACCCGATGCCCAGTACTGAACCGCGGCCCGATTCGGTTGTGTAGTCTCCCGCTCAGTCCGCAGGATCAGGTTACTGTTATCAGTTGGATAGAACTCGAGCCATCCTTCCCAAGTTCCCCGGATAGTCTCTTCACCCCAGGCTGCGATGTTATAGGCCACTCCATCATCGTGAAGTTTTGGTTCGTAGCGTTGAATCAATTCCGACATAACTAGCCTCATCCCTTAGTTCTAATCTCTTGCCGCATTACATTGGCGATGACGAAGAATAGATCAAACGTTTATCAATAACGCGACATGTAGTTTGCATTTTTCTTACGAGCGGTGGTTTGAGGGTAGCTTAGTTGAGTTCAACAGACTTCAAGGCAAGGAATGCCGTGAGTCCGCTGCCTGCGAAGGCCTCTTTCTGGCCTGGAGGGCAATGTGTGCTATCGCACGGACACATGGAACTTTCGACCGTACTATGGATTTGAGATCGCGGTGGTAACAGTTAAGGATGTTAATTTATGTTTTATCCGGAGTTGGAAAAAAGGTTACAAGCGTCGAAAGTGGCAGTAAATAGGGCTACTAGGGAAACTATCATCGCACAATGCAAAGCCTATCTCGGGATGCTCGCCGAATATAGAAGCCGGCTTTACGAGTTAGACGTTCCTGGAACGGGACAACAGTCAGTTTCCACGTTACAAACGGAAGAAGTGCTAGATCGAAAAGCCATTCGCGAAGCAATCGAGTCAACGACGCACGAGCGAAATAGAACTCAGGTACTACTGCTTTCATTCACCACGGTCAGCGGTTATGAGGCAGTGGAGATACTCAACGAACTGAAATACCAGGGGCATGAGGACTGGGAACTAAAGGCTAGTGGCGTTAGGTTTCGTGCCGGCGACAACAGCGATCTGATGACGATCCGTGAAGCGGTCAACCTCGCGAGCCTGCTTCGCCGGGATGACTACATCGCACAAAATGCCAGCGTTGCAGGATGACCATAGAAATGAGCCGCGCAGCGAGATGCTGATACTTCCTAGCGCGCAAGGTAATGATGCAAAAAGGATGTGCTTTCCCCACCGACGAAGCCTTTAGCCTTGAGCGTTCCTGGTTTGTAAAGATTTATCTTCCCTTTCTCTAGCGGTCGTTCCCCACTTCATTTTGGTAGCGCTCTAGCAGTTCATTTAAGATCGGAGCGCAGTCAAAGGCCGGGCTTCCGCTCCGGTTCACCATTCGCGAGACCACCAACCGATAAGCAAGGAGCGGGGAAGTAGTCCCATCAGTGTGGACGCAGCCCTTCGCCTTAATTCCTGCTTTACAAAGACGTCAGAAGACGGCTCGCATGAGTGTGGCGTCGCCGCTCAACTGGCCACTTCCCTTGAGGACCGTAGCCCGGTCACGCCAGATGCGTTCACAGATCTCTTCGAATTGCTTTGAGTCTATTATGGTCACGACGGTCTTTCTTGATTCGGGACTACCCACGCGAATGATCGTTATCTCTGACTACCTTCGGCCCTCGAGTTGGAATGTGAGAAGTCTTGCCGCGCGACTCTAAAGGTCAGGGAACGAAGTCATTGAGGTTTGATCTCTCGGTGGACGTCCATGGCTTTGAAGACATCGAAAAGTTGCAACATTGCATGTCGGACGCCATCCTCCACTGCCTCAGGCGCCAGTCCAAGTTTAGTTGCGATTTGAAGATTGGTCATTCCAGAAAAGAATGCCAGTTCTATCATCCGCTCTTGAATTGGAGCGATTGCTTCAAGGGCTGAGCGCACTAGTCGCCGCTGTTCAGTGATGTTTACGAAAGAACCGGCAACGATTGGTGTATTGTTCTTTCCACCTCTTGCAGCCAAACTTTTATTACGTTTCGTTAGATTCCGACAAAGATGCTCAATCGCACGACGATGTGTCATGAGGATAAGCCACGTCAACGGTCTTTCATTCTGCTTACCGAACCGGGCCGACCTTTCTCTAACTTCTTCATAGAGTTCAGACAAGACTTCTTCCGCCGTTTGTGTGTGTCCCAGAATCCGCAATAAGAGCCCGAATAGCAGCCCATTTGTTGCCTCAAAAAAGACGCGGAAAGCGGCTTCATCGCCCCTTGCTAGCCAAGTGACTGGCGTAGTGTCGAGATGACCACTTGTGTGCTGGTTTCTTGTCATTGGAAGCGCTGAGTTTCGCGACGAACGCACTGCTCCACGCTCGTCAACCTGCAAATCCTTTCTGAAGTCTCTTAGCGACCATGGCTAGGGTTTCCCCAGCGGATGGCAGCTCAATCCAAATTACAACTATAAATGCACTCTAGAGTTGGTAGCCACTTAATGTATGTGCGCTATCACACATAGAGAGAAGATCTAGATTGGAGGGTAATCGTTAATACCTTATTTGAGAAATTCATCGCTTTCAGTTTTGTTGACAGCGTCTCAATTGCGGGATCGTCACATCGAGGACAGCGGGTGCCGGCACTAAAGCTCTACATTGGCTTCAACTACTTGAAGACGCTGTCGAAAGGCGGTAGGGATTTATTGCGACGCTTTTGGAACTCGCTGATCCATGATTGAACCGCGATTGTTTGCGCCAGTGTGGGTTGGACCTGGCACACAATCACTTGTTTCACGTTTTTGATGATTTTGATTTTGTGTCCTTTGTTCATCATTAAATAGTCGGTTGCAACAGGAGCGGTGAGAGTTCAGGCTCTGGCTGGGCCAAAATAAATGCGCCGGTCAGGAACCTTAGTGCCATCTTATGAAGCTTGTGAAGATTTGGTGGCTTCCACTTCAGAAAACGTTGGGTCTAACTGAGATAATTCTTAACGCATCCGTACTTCTCGCGCGTAGTCAAAGTGAAATTCGAGCAACCGAGAGTCGTAGGAGGGTTCTTCACTGTTCAATGGAGAGTATCGGAGCTGTCTTCACGACTGCGCATCATCAGTTTCGCCTCGATGAGCTTTGACATTTCAAGGGCTTCCGCCTCTGTGTGTGCAATCGCAATCGGTGCGTAAGCGCAAGTTCGTCCATTTACTGCAGCACGGAGATTATTCTTTAGGATTGCACCAAGGGCTTGAATTTGAAGTACCTTTCGCCTCGCATTCCATTCAACCACAAACATTTCGTTGACATCATTTATCTCGATGGCCATTACATCCTTTCCTTCAGCTCAATATTTCCCCTCGTGTTCGAACGAGTGTTCATGTCTAAAGGTGCTGATTCATCTGTCCTTGTCAACACGGGTTTTTTAACCTTCACCCAAGATCTGGAAGGTCTGGATGGTCCGGGGCCTTCCATGCTATGACGCGGATGCTTTGGCGGCTGGGTGTAACGACGGTATTGAAGACCCTTTGACATCGTAAGGCTGCGGATGGGCTTGAATTCTTCTTGTCATGCAAAGTGCAAACTGGATAACTGGTGTAAGAACATGAATCCTGCTCGTGATTACGGCCTTTCCACGTGGTATTTACGTGCCACGTCGCCCAAGTTGCTGCTCCTCCTGAAACTCAGAAATCAGAGCTTCAGTCGTCAGCATCAATCCAGCGATCGACGCGGCGTGTTGCAAAGCGCTGCGCACTACCTTAGCGGGATCAATGACGCCAGCAGCTACGAGATCTTCAAACTCCTGAGTCACGACGTTATAGCCGATGTTTGGGTTCTTTTCGGAGCGAACTCTCTCGACGATCGCTGCACCTTCTTTGCCTGCATTAGCGACCATCTGTCGCAGGGGCTCTTCAAGCGCGCGTTTGACGATGTTGACACCGATTTGCTCGTCCGGATCGGCCGCTTCGTTGGTTGGGAAGGGGTTAAATTTGTCCAATGCCTTCGCAGCTCGAATAAGAACCACGCCGCCACCCGGCACGATACCCTCTTCAACTGCAGCGCGAGTTGCATGCATTGCGTCTTCTACACGCGCCTTCTTCTCTTTGAGCTCCGTTTCGGTGGTCGCTCCGACGCGAATTATTGCGACGCCGCCTAAAAGTTTCGCCAACCGCTCTTGCAGCTTTTCGCGATCGTAGTCGGAGTCAGAGTCTTCGATCTGAGCTTTGAGTGTTTTCACGCGAGCTTGCAAGTCCTGAGTATCTCCGCCGCCATCAATGATGGTTGTAGTGTCCTTATCAATCGTCACTTTCCTGGCGTCGCCTAGTTCCTCAAGCATTACCTGTTCCAGCTTGATGCCGAGATCGTCGCTAATAACTTTTGCGCCAGTAATGATCGCGATGTCTTCGAGCATGTCCTTGCGACGATCTCCAAAGCCCGGAGCTTTGACTGCTGCGACGCCAAGCGTTCCCCGCAACTTATTTACGACCAGCGTTGCTAATGCTTCACCTTCGATATCTTCCGCAATAATCAAAATCGGTCTTCCCAGCTTAGCAACTTGTTCCAGAATGGGGAGCATATCTCGCATCAAAGAAATCTTTTTGTCGCTTAGTAGAATAACTGGATTTTCAAGTATTACGTCCATGGTTTCGGCATCGGTGACGAAGTAAGGCGAGAGGTAGCCACGATCAAACTGCATCCCTTCCACTACCTCCAAGCTCGTCTCAATCGTTTTTGATTCTTCTACGGTGATAACGCCATCTTTCCCGACCTTCTGCATCGCTTCAGCGATCAACTTGCCGACGGTCTCGTCACCGTTTGCGGCGATCGCGCCAACCTGGGCAATCATGTCTTCTGTTACTGGCTTCGCGATTTTCCTGATCTCTTGCGTCGCTCGCTCGACGGCTTTATCAATGCCGCGCTTCAGAGCCATTGGGTTCGCACCCGCGGTAACCGTCTTCACACCCTCGCGGAAGATGGCCTGGGCCAGCACAGTGGCAGTAGTGGTGCCATCGCCGGCAACATCGCTGGTTTTCGAAGCGACTTCCCGCACCATTTGCGCTCCCATATTCTCCATTGCATCTTTGAGTTCGATTTCTTTCGCCACGGTGACGCCGTCTTTGGTGATCGTCGGGCTGCCGTATTTCTTGTCGAGTACAACGTTGCGCCCTTTTGGACCCAGTGTGATCTTCACTGTATTGGCAAGTTTATTCACACCACGCAAAATTGCTGCGCGGGAATGCTCGCCCAATGTTATTTGCTTTGCCATTGTCTTGTGTAATCTCCGACCACTGGCTTACGCCGGGTTTCGGCTCTTAAAGAGATTAAGTGCAAGAACTATCACCGCTGCCACCAGCAATAAGTGAATCAGGCTCGTGGTGACAAAGCCTCCGTAAAATCCCACCAACCAAAGCAGCAACAACACCACAAGAATTGTCCACAACATAATCATGCTCTCCTAAAATTGTTCCGACGTTGAATACCTCTGTGTCCATTCCAGAATGAACTAATCAAGCACATCTGTCCGTGCGTTACACCACATACGATCCCTTCCTTCTCACGCATGAACATTGGTTATTCTTACTATGCCGCTTCTAAAATGGCTGTCCGTTCGTCCGCGTAAACGCCTATTTGATACGGCCGGGATCGATTGGCTTCAAACCAAATAGACAATTTCAGCTCGTAAGCGGCTTTGCCGCTCTCCTTGCGGAAGCCTCTGGCTTTCCGAAGAAATAATATGACATAGCGGCTATGCCGTTTAGGCGAAGCCTAAACTCAGTGCTGGTCCGACGGAAAGCCAGAGGCTTTCCGCAAGGATAGCGGCAAAGCCGCCAATCCGCTCGTAAGCGATCTAACGCACAGACGCCTTCACATACTTCAGCAACAATTACAAGTCTCTAATAAACCATACCGAATCTTATGCAACACCTGATTCTTGAAACCCCAGCGCAGACACAAACAGAGTTTGATTCCGTTCGCTGGGCGCAACTAAACCCATGGCTCGTAGAGGGTCAGGCAGACGACAGAATACCGATGGACGGTTCCGTCAAAGACAGCGTAAGTACCCCATCCGTTCAGCGCGCTAATGCCCGGAGGCGTCATCAGGCAATGTTCAAAAGGTGGTCACAAGCGCGGCACGATTAATCCAGCAATCTAACTGGAACACAAAACAGGTGACAATTAACTCAGAGCCATACGAAAAACGCGGATCAATTTTTCGAACACGAGGGAAACAAAGTGATTAATCTCTACATAAATCAGCGTCAGATCGACGATGTGACTGTCCTCGATCTAAAGGGCAGGGAAAGAATCCGCGGAGCCGCTACAAGGTTGCACGAGTCGATTCGTTGCCTTGTTGGCGAAAGTAAGATTCAGGTTCTGTTGGACCTTGCGTGGGTAAAGCACATTGATTCGGGTGGGCTCGGCGACCTTGTTTCATGCCATGTAACTCTCGCCGATAAAGGGGGAGCCCTCAAGCTGATGCACATGACGGAGAGTGTCCGTGAATTGATGAGAATCACAAGACTTCAGACGGTCTTCGATGTTTACGATGACGAGCCCGAAGCACTGGCAAGCTTCGAGGGTGAAGCTGTGAGGATTATTGAGCGCCAGCCCTTCTTTATGTAGGAGAATTCTATTTTGATATGGGTGGCAGCGGTGCAGCTGCAAGCCCCGTTGTCGGGAGCAGGATCTAATGGCGGGTGCCATTTATCTCGTGACTAATGACCAACCGGAATTCTCTGAAACTGGGTCTTCCCATCGACATCTTCCCATGAAATATCCAGGACGTACGGCTTGGTTGTACCGGTTACGACTACAAGCCGTTCAATCTGATCCTGAGCATCACTTGCCGGTCGGCCATTGATCCAAGTCCTGTGATAAACAACCGCTTTTTCGTTTGGTTGGACAGATTTGATCGGGTCAAACCGAATATGTGCCAGGGAAGGAGCAGTGGAACTCTGCTCGTCCTTCAAGAATACCGTCAAGATTTCAACAGACTTGAGGGTGTTCATCGTCGTGTTAGTGATCTCCATTAGCATTCGAGGATGAGTGTCAATGAACCGGATGACCAACGGTGCTCTATTATTGTTACTTGTCATAAAATTGCAGGTGACTGCTCTTCTTTCCTGGTAACGTCCCAGTGCGATGTCTCCAACAGCAGCCGGGCGACAAGACCTCTCAACTGATTGAAGTTATCAGGGTTTGTCAGGTATACGTTTCCGCCGATTGCGACTTCTTCACCTTCACCGATGTCTTTTGCGCAAAAGACAACAACGGGAACCTCATAACCAACGGCCGATTCGCTTCTTACGCGACCCACGGTGAGGAGAATGTTGTCAGGTACAACGGAACCGCTCACTAGTATCAGGTTCGGTGGCTCAGTCTGATGGCCGATTCCTGCTTCAAATTCGGTGCTGGCCAAAGCTACTCGATAGCCGTCAGCTTTTAGCAGCGTATCGATGCCTGCGCGCGTTTCGTAGACATCCTCTACTACTAAAATCAGCTGGCTTTTTTCAACTTTTCCAGAATCAACTACTCTCATGCCCATACCGATGCGTGTTCCTATGTCGTCCGAAGGAAACTCCGGAGTTTAGGGTTTGATGGAACATACAGATCCGATGCCATTATGTCCGTGCGGCAACACACATAACTTCGTTCCAGATCCACTCGACAGCTCACGGTCAATCCATTTGGGGTGAGCGACATCAAGGCGACCGACTTATTAGGAGACTATGGAGAACTTCCCTGATAAGATATTCCCTGACGCATTGCAACTCAGTTCATGCTGAATGCATCCCAGTACCTACTCCTTCTCTCGCGCATCAACGGTGATGCGCCCGCGCTAATGACAGCTCGGCGTCAGGATGATTCGAGGGCAGGTTGGATTTTTCAAACTCGTAGAAGTCGCTCAACAGAGCACTCGAACGCTCGTTTCTTCGCTCGGTCCCGTTTCGTCGAAGCACACTTGGTTCAAAGCTTCTCCTTCAATCCTGAAAGCAGGAAAGGTAAACACACAAAATGTCAATGAAACTATATGTCGGCAATCTTTCGTTTCAAACTTCGAGCGAAGACTTGCAGCAATTGTTCTCGCAAGTGGGAACAGTCGAATCAGTAAACGTTATCGAAGATCGCGAAACAGGTCGGTCGCGCGGCTTCGCATTCGTCGAAATGTCCTCCACAGAAGAAGGCAATGCTGCGATTCAGCAGTTCAACGGCCACGACGTCGGCGGGCGTACGCTAAACGTCAACGAAGCGAAGCCTCGCGAAGATCGCGGGGGTAGTCGTGGCGGCTTCGGCGGTGGCGGTGGTCGTGGTAATAGCGGCAATCGCGGTGGCTTCGGCGGTCGCTCTCGGTACTAACTCTGTTGCTGGACACTACTGGCTTTAAAGTAAAGCCTCCGAGCAGGAATATTTCCTCGGAGGCTTTCGTTTTCGATCTGCCCAATTGGCTCAAACGATTGCAAAAAGGAGAGATCGACAGAGAAGTGACAGCTGGCGATCTGATCATATGCGCAATGTGTGATAGCGCACATGCGTGATAAGCTCTGCCTGTCTTGCGAAACCAAATCGGCGTTCTGGTTGCGCCGGCAGTGTGAGCAAGAGTGGAGATTAGCGTGCGAGTTTCTTCAAGACCCGTAGATGCCGGTGAGAACCGATTGTTGGCCGCACTCCCGCTGGAGGAATTCGAACGCCTCATGCCCACCCTTCAGCAAACCTCATTTGGCCTCGGTGATGTGGTGTACGAATTCGGCGGGCGTTTGGATTATGTCTATTTTCCCACTACCGCGATCGTTTCCCTGCTTTACACCATGGAAAACGGAGCTACCGCGGAAATGGGATTGACGGGGAATGATGGTGTCGTGGGTATCGCGCTATTCATGGGAGGCGAAACCATGCCCAACCGTGCCGTGATCCAAAGCGCCGGCGATGCTATTCGCATGAAGGCAAAAGTGTTGCAAGAGGAATTTAAGTTGGGCGGGCAGTTTCAACGGTTGTTGCTGCGCTATACACAGGCTTTGATTACTCAAATATCGCAGACTGCGGTTTGTAACAGGCTCCACTCTGTGGAAGAACAACTTTGCCGTTGGCTGTTGCTGAGCCACGATCGCTTGAGCACGGATGAGTTGATCATGACTCAGGAGTTAATCGCCGATATGTTGGGAGTGCGTCGCGAGGGCGTTACTGTGGCTGCGGGTCATCTGCAGGACATAGGAGCGATTAGTTATGTCCGAGGCCGGATTCAGATCCTGGACCGCCGGAAATTGGAAGATACTGCGTGTGAGTGTTATCGGGTTGTCAAAGACGAGTTCGATCGGTTACTCAGATAACAGGCGTGCGATTCTTATTGCCTTCCCTCAATAGTCGACGAAGTGCTTGCACCCAGCCGTGTTCTCACAGGGGAACGACCTTCTTGTCGTTCCATTCTTCTCTTGGAAGGCAGCAGGCTGCCAACGGCTTCCGTCCCCAGGCGGAAGACCGTGCGCCTGTTCTCAAAAAACACCTTAAGCCATGCTCGTCTGGTTGTTTGTGGAAAATAGATGGCGCGAAACGCAAGCCGCGTGATGAAGTGAAAAATGCGCGGACCTACAGGTGCGTAGCTCATCGCCTCGACCGCTTCTGCATTACGTGCAGCATCGTACGAGTGGCTCCATGCATATGCGAGTTCGCGGTGAGTTTGCTCGATGGTCATCTTAAGAGGTTCATGGGCCATCGTGTTTTTCTCAAACTTCAACCAGTGCTTTGGTCGAACCAGTCGTCCACTTTCCTGTAGCCGCTTATACAAAGGTGTTGAGGGAAACGGCGTGAGTTGACCGAAAACCGGCAAGCCTGGAGGCCAGCTGCGAATCTGTTCCAATATTCGCTCTGCCACGCCGGTTGTGTCGTTATCCATACCAATGATGAAGGACGTGATGGCATAGATATTGTGCTCAGCAAGACGTTTGAGCACGCCCGAGTATTCTTCGGGCTTACTAAATCCCTTCTTGACATCGGCCAGATTCACGGGGTCAATTGATTCCATTCCAATAAAAATGACCCTTCCACCAGACTCCGCAATCAGATCAACGAGCTCCTGATCGCGCAAGAGGTTGGCGCTAATCTGGGCTATCCAGGGGACCTGTGCACCAGCAGCAATGATGTCTCGCAGTAGTGATTTTGTTCGTTTGATATTGATCGCAAAGTTATCATCAACGAAAAATACTGAGATTACTCCGCCTTCAGCTTTAGCACGCGCTTTCAACGTCAGGAGTTCGTCAACGATACTTTGATTTGTGCGGAAGCGGATTGAGTCGCCGAAGAATCCGGTGACGGTACAAAACTCACAACCGTAAGGACAACCTCGCCCTGACTCGATCGGAACGATGTGCAGCGAGCGCCAATGCGGTCCAACGTGCGACAGCAAAGGTCGCAGCAATCGCGGGAAGAAATTAAATTGATCGAGATTTAGCGTTTGCCAGGGAATGGCCGGGTAAGGTTGAAGACTCGGCTTCCGCTCTTTTCCGGTTTCGTCAATAGGCGCATAAATATCTTTGAGTGCACCACGAGCAGTGTCCTCGACTATCTGTGGCCAGGTCTCATCGGCTTCACCGAGCGCGATCGCGTCAGCGTGTCGTGGCCCTCCATCTCGGCCTAATGCCTCATCAGGGACTTCGGTAACGTGCGGGCCGCCCATTACCACGGGCACGCCTGCGAGGCGAATCGCATCGGCAACGCGGTATGCTTTCTCCGCCATTCTTGTCATCGCCCCGATGCCGACGAGATGGATTTTTTCTTTTTTTATGAACTGGACGATCTCATCATCGCTCATCGGACGCGCATTGGCATCAATCAGAACAACTTCATGACCGGGAGGCGTGATCGCTTGCAGGAGAAACATCCAGAGGTGCGGCATGAAATTGCGCGTGACACCATTGTCTGGATTGTAGAGCAGAATTTTCATCTTCCAATCTCCGGGGTGGAATTCATGTGAGCCTTTTCATCTGCGCTTAATTGCGCAAAGGGGCAAAGAGGAAGAGGGGAAGACTCGATCCCGATGTCAAAGCAGGCTGTTGCTTCGGGCGGCACTATAACACATGTGTGAGGTAACGCACATAACACCCGGGAGCTGCAAGCGGCGACGTCCCTCAGATTGATATGTGTGTTGCCGCACAGACTTTGCTTCGTCAGGAGTGCTAACTCACAACTGTTCATCCATTTGCGAACTTCATTTGTTTAGGTCGAAAGGCGAGTATGCATCCCAGGAGTCTACAAAATGGCATTTTGAAAGCGCGTGTTTATGACGCTCCATCTGTTAACCGTTTACTCGACACCCTTCCGAAAAAGGAATACGCGCGTTTGTTGCCCAAACTTAAGACCGTCAGGTTGGTTTTGGGCGACGCGTTGTACGAACCCGGCGACGTGATTAAGTTCGTCTATTTTCCAATCGATTCCATAATCTCATTGATTTCAGAGGTGTCGGGGACATCATTGCTTGAAGTGGGAATGGTTGGAAATGAAGGGATGGCTGGCCTATCCGTTTTTATGGGTGTCCACTTCTCCTCAACACTTGCTCTCGTCCAGGGTTCGGGCACAGCGATGAGAATGAGTTCAGCGGCTGTACGCATTGAAGCAAACCGGCTTGGTGGTTTACATGACCTCCTCCATCGTTATTCGCACTCGCTCTTTACCCAGGTTTCTCAGTCGTCTGCGTGTAATCGCTTTCATTTGGTTGACGCTCGCTTAGCACGATGGCTCTTAATGACCAAAGATCGTCTGGGAACCGAAGAATTTCCGTTGACGCAGGAATTCCTGTCTAACATGTTAGGCGTACGCCGCGAAGGTGTGAGCAAAGCCGCCAGCATTCTGCAGAATGGCAAACTGATTCGCTACAGTCGAGGACTAATCACCATTCTGAATCGTCGGGGGCTCGAAGCGAAATCCTGCCCATGTTACAGAATCCTTAAGGCAGAAGCGGATGCATACCTGAATTGACTTTCGGCTAAAACTTCTGCAATCGACCTGTCTCTCATATGTGCTCTTCCGCACATACGACAATTCTCATCTCTAATACGCTGAGTGTTCCTTGCCGGTTGCTCCTTCGTAATGCTTGTCCACCGGGGAACTTCCTCTAGCGCAAAGGCAATCAAGAACAGAATTGTCTTTGCGAAAACACGGACGCCGTTTGCGCTTTTCCTCATGTGATCAGACTTGGAGACAAGTCAGGCCAGCCGGCAGTCATGTTCACTCAATGTAATAGTTTTGTCATCCCGGCATTCTCGCACCGTTTTGAAAGGAAGTTTCTATGTGTCATGCGTAACATAGAGGTTCGGAGCATCAAAGGTTCTGGTAAGAAAGTAGTGATTCTAAAAATATGGCTTTAAATCATATTCGTGACGTTGCTCAAAGCCGATTAACTTTCAGCAGAGAGAACGCATTTCATAAAGAATTAAGGCGACGAGTCGATGAGTACTTTAGCAATTCCAATCGCAACCCTCGCGACTGTCCCGCAATGTATTTGAAAACGATAATTATTCTGGGTGTCTTTAGTGGTTTCTATTCATTGCTCGTGTTCGTGGCGGCATCCTGGTGGCAAGCTTTGCCGCTCGCGGTCGTACTTGCGATGTCTATGGCTGCGATCGGTTTCAATATCGAACACGACGGCAGTCACAACTCCTATTCAAATCACGCGTGGATCAATCGTTTGGCGGCTATGACGATGGATCTAATCGGTGCCAGTTCTTACGTATGGCACTGGAAACACGTGGTCGTACATCACACCTACGTAAACATCACCGGCCATGATGCCGATATTGATATCGCTTTCTTCGGCCGCTTAACTCCACATCAAACGAGATTCAGCCTTCATCGCTGGCAGCATTTTTATTTATGGCCACTTTACGGATTGAATGTCATCAAGTGGCATCTCTACGATGATTTCCGTGACGTTATAACTGGACGAATCGGACACACACGAATGCCGCGGCCGAAAAGGTGGGAGCTCTTGGGTTTTGTTGGCGGTAAGGCGCTGTTCCTAATATTGGCCTTTGGATTACCGCTCTTGATGCATCCGCTTTGGAGCGTACTCCTATTGTACGTTCTAACAGTGAGTCTTGCTGGTGTGGTTGTCAGCGTTGTGTTTCAACTTGCTCACTGCGTCGAAGAGGCCGAGTTCCCGTTGCCGCAAGAGAACTCCGGTTTGATGGAGAATGCCTGGGCGGTCCATCAAGTCGAAACGACTGTGGACTTCGCTCGACGCAATAAAGTAGAGAGTTGGCTTTTGGGCGGTTTGAATTTTCAGATCGAACATCATCTGTTTCCTCGCGTTTGTCACGTCAATTACCCGGCCATCTCAAACCTCGTGGAACAGACCTGTCGTGAATTTGGGGTGAGATATGGCGAGCACAGTTCCTTTCGTGCGGGACTCTCGTCGCATTTCCGCTGGTTGCGCCGCATGGGTGCGGCAACCGCGGGTGGCTCTCAGTTAGTTGTTGCCCCAGAACATGGACCAGCAGAGTGACAGTCAGGAGCGTATTGTCATGAGAGTTTTGTTGATTAATCCCGAGTTTCCGGACACATATTGGAGTTTTCGCCACGCGTTGCCGTTTGAGGGTAAGCGCTGCGCATTTCCACCGCTCGGATTGTTAACCGTGTCTGCTTTATTGCCTTCTGAGTGGGAACGACGCCTCATCGATCTGAATATAGAGACACTGAGAACCTCAGACATCGATTGGGCAGACATGGTATTCGCTACGGCGATGCTGGTGCAGAAGGATTCGCTCAAACAAGTAGTGAAACGCTGCAAGTCCCGTGGCAAACGCGTCGTGCTCGGTGGTCCATACGTCACCACAACCATCGAAGATCTGCCTGAAGCGGATCACGTCTTTGTCGGAGAAGCGGAGACTACGTTGCCGGAATTCGTTAAGGATCTGGCTGCGGGAGTTGCAAAACGCCGTTACCAGGCAGTTGACCGTCCGCCTCTTGCGATCACTCCGTTGGCCGATTTTCACCTGGCAAATTTGAAACGCTATAGCGCAATGAGCGTGCAGTATTCGCGCGGCTGTCCTTTCAACTGCGAGTTCTGCGACATAATTGAAATCTACGGACGCGTCCCACGAACCAAAAGTATTCCACAGATGCTGGCTGAGTTTGAGGCATTGCGGAAACTCAACTGGCGCGGAACCGTCTTTATTGTGGATGATAACTTCATCGGCAACAAAAAAAATGTCAGGCTGCTGCTTCCCGAGCTCGCAAAATGGCAGAAGCGTAATGGTTATCCTTTCTCCCTTCTGACTGAATCAAGCGTGAATCTGGCAGACGATGAGCCGCTGCTCGAAGAAATGCGGCAAGCTGGTTTTCGGCGCGTCTTCCTTGGCATAGAGACTCCGGTAGAAGAGAGTTTGAAGGAAGCTCAGAAGTCGCAAAACCGGGGCAACTTGCTCCAATCCGTAAAGAAGATTCAGAGCTATGGTATGGAAGTAATGGCGGGCTTTATTGTCGGCTTTGACAACGATCCCGAGGACATTTTTGAGCGCCAGATTAACTTCATCCGAGAGAGCGCGATTCCGCTGGCAATGGTCGGTCTCTTGAACGCGCTTCCTGATACCCAGTTATGGAAGAGACTCGAACGAGAAGGAAGATTGTTGGGAGAAGCCTCGGGAAACAACACGAGTTGTACCTTGAATTTTAAGACTCGCATGGATCCGGCTGTGCTAATTCAGGGCTATCAGTCGATCATGCGAACGATTTACTCTCCACGTGAATATTATCAGCGAGCGCTTGAGTCGATGAAACGAACCGCCCAGCAGTTTGTAGAGCCTCAACGTTACAGTATTGTTGGCGGCGTCACGGCGTTCACGCACGTAATGCTCAAGCTGGGAATACTTGACGGTGAACGCAAAGAGTTCTGGCGCTTCTTTAGCCAGGCTGTTTTAAAGCATCGCGATAAGCTTGCGGAAACACTGCGGCTGGCTGCAATGGGATACCACTTTCGAAAGTTGAATGAGCCTGGACGTCAACTGAGCTAATCAGTGGTGCGGTTTGAGCGAAGGTTTATTGGAGAGTTGTCAAAAGGGCGTCGCCGTTTCCAGCAACGCCCTCTTAACCACGGCGGCCCTGAGGGGATGCCTACGCGGACGTGGGGGTTCTTCACTAACTACAAAAATTTATACAGTCGAAGGTTACCGACTGTATGTGCGTTAACCCACATATAGTTTCTTCATCGTAAGCTAAACTACCTACATCCCCTGTTTGTCTCCGGCCGCTCAAGCCTTAGGTTTCGCCTACCTACTGATTAGTGCCGCATTGAAAGGGAAGCTAGATGCGTATCCAACGCCGCGTATTGTGCGTGGACGATCACATTGACACCTGTAGTTTAATAGCCACGATTCTTGAGCCCGAAGAAGTAGTACTCGCACATACGAAAGCGGACGCTCTAAAAAAAGCAAGGGACGGGCGGTTTAATCTGTACCTATTGGACTATCATTTGCCGGATGGGACAGGCTTCGAACTTTGCTTGTTGATTCGTGACTTTGACAGTTCCACGCCGATCATATTTGTGACAAGTTCTGAGCGCCTCACGCAGAGTCACGTTACGGCCGTAGGAGCTCAAGCCTTGGTGTCAAAAAGTGATTTGCCAGATGGCTTAGTTTTGGCTGTCTCTTCGATATTCAAACAAGTTTCGTGTTAGGTGCTCGTCAATCGCGATGGTTAGGAGCTCATCTTCTTTCAGAAGAAGTGGCCATGGTTCTGCCAATTGACTGAGTGCTGGTCCATCAATTTCAGATAGGCTTCATGGACCAGTGCCGTGGTTTGCAGCGTGTGATCAGGGCGTTCGTGGGTGAGATAGCTGTGAGCCAAACGTCGCAGCTCGTCATAAACCAGCGGCAGCAGTTTGTCCAATGCCTCATGGTTGCCATCGTTCCAATCCTGAAGCAGGCGTGTGACCTCACCTGAAGACAGCGGTGATGGTATTCGACGCTGCAAACCCTGCGGCCGGAGCCGTCGAGGTCGATGCGGCACCTGGCACCAGCCGGTTGGGCGCAGCAATCGGCGGTAACACAGTCGCTTACATCGATTTTGGACAGCAATTCTACGGCGAGGTGGTGGTGAGCGATCTCGTGACCCAAGTCTCGACGCGGATCACCAACGACACCGCCTCCGACGGCAATCCGTCAGTCTCGCCTGATGGGAACGTTGTCGTTTGGGAGCACTGTCTGACGTCGCTCAGCAACTGTGACATCTATCAGTCCGTTCGCTCGCCAAGTGGCGTGTGGAGCACGAGCGCGGTCGCCGATACCCTCAGCCCGGAAAGCAACCCGGAGACGAACGGCACGCTGGTGGTCTACGACTCGCGTCGCGGCACGAACCCGCCCGACATCTTCTGGCGCACAGTTGCGGGTGGTATCGAACAGCAGCTGGTGATGCCGGGCTGGGAAGTAAACCCCAGCATCGCCGGCAACTACATCGCTTTCGAGGGCCGGGCGACCATAGTCGATTCGAAGGACATCTTCGTTTACGATCTGGTCAACAACACGCTCTACCAGATTACCAACACCCCGTCGGTCAACGAGGAACTGAACGACATCACCGTACTGCCGAACGGAAATGTCCGTGTAGTCTGGGCCAGCAACGAAGACGGCGACGATGATCGCAACGTCAAGGTGGCGACGTTTTCGCTGCCTGGCACTGGGGACCACACGCCACCCGTTCTGGACCCAATTACAAATGTGGTCGTTAGCCTGCCGCAGAACTCAACTGCGACTGCAATGGCCGTAACGTTCCTGACTCCGACGGCGACGGATGATAGCGGTACCGTGACCGTGACGACGAATCCGGTTTCGGGATCGGTCTTTCCGGTTGGCACCACGACTGTTGACGTGACTGCAACCGATGGCGCCGGTAACAACGCCACAGGCAGTTTCACTGTTACTGTGTTGCATAACTTTTCAGGATTTCTTCAGCCCGTTGACGAACTGCCGACCGTTAACATTGTCGGAGCGGGGCAAGCCGTTCCAGTCAAATTTTCTTTGAGCGGAAATAAAGGCTTGAACATCTTTGCGACCGGATACCCGGCTTCGGGCCAGATCGCCTGCGACGTCAACGAGCCGGGCTCGGTTATCGAAGAAACCGTTGCGGCCGGCGGAAGCAGCTTGAGCTACGACGCTGCCGGAGACCAGTACAGTTATGTCTGGAAGACGGAGAAGTCGTGGAAAGGCACTTGCCGAATACTTGCCCTGCGACTGAAAGACGGTCGCGATCATTTCGCGAAGTTCCGTTTCAAATAGACCGCGCACAGAGGTTGCACAGTGCAGCAGAGGTGCACCCGAATTTCAAGAATCATATGCCGAATTAAGACCAGTCGCTTCTAAAATGAACGGCAGCTGTCCGATATGCTTTAGAGGCTCTTGCAAAAAGGCCCCACGGTCCTGGGAGCACAGGCGTCCTCGCCTGCCCGCGTCCAGCGCAACCAACTCAATCAATGTTTGTTGGTTAGACGGGACACGGGCAGGCGAGGAGGCCTGCGCTCCCCAGGACCGTGGGGCTTTTTTGGCAAGAGCCTAAATCACATCGGACATTCGCCAACCTCTCTAGGAGAAATGAAAATGAACCGAAATATTTTGAGTCGTCGCAGTGTGACGCTCTTGATCTCGCTGCTTCTCGTTACTGGCGCTCCGGCGATGGCGCAGAATACCGACAGTAAGACGGCTTAATCTTCGCAAGTGATGTGTTCCGACGTCATCTACGAGATTACGTGTTTGGCTGCCTTCTTTGTGCCCCGCCCAAAGTGCTTACCCGCGCGCCCCATGTGTTTTCCAAAATGTTTGCCCCCTCGCACCAAACGACCATGCTTGAAGTTTCGGCCCATGCTGCGGCCAGCCCGGCCAACTTCTCTGCCGCTGTTTTTCATATGTCCGGAAGGACTGTCGCTGTTTTGTTGTGCAATAGCGCATAGCGGGGAGAGGGCTAAAGAAAGTGCGATTGCCACCACCATTGAAACTATGATCAATTTTTGTTTGATATTCATTCTTTCATTATGCACTACCGAGTTTGCGGGTCTGTGCGCTACTACACTTAGCCTCGGACAGCAAAAGTTTCAGATTGCAATCTCTTCCGGAGCAGATTTTCAAATAGTTTCCATTACACGACAGTCCGGGATTGGCGTCGTTGTCATGTCCTCCAAGCCGCGCCAATTAGCAGAGACGTTGCGGGATCAAGTCGTCCAGCTTGAAACACACTCATTTGCGTTTGGTCTATACGAAATGGGCCTCAAGTTTCAGTGTAGATAGTGATTGTGACTAAAACAACCGCATTAATGCGACACCAATTACGGCACAGCCATTGCCATTCTTTATACTCAAGGGAGACTAATACGAATGAGAACAATCAACTATAGGAGCAAGGTCGCGGGAACTGTCCTGGGTCTATCTTTACTAATAGGAATTGGAATGATGTCGAGCATGACTGCTCAAGCTCAGGATAGGGACAACGATCAATGGCAACACAGGGGTCGGACTCGCCGAGGCGATGACGATCGAAATAGAGAATGGCAAAGAAATGAGAGGAGAGGCAACGATCGTTACGAGAATCGATCACGCGACGATCGCTACAACCGCAACAATGTTTATCGGAATGACGGTTACCGGAATAATGGGACTTATTACCCTAACAGAGGTTATGGGAACGGTGGTTACAACGGCCGCTATCAGATTGAAAGCAACCAGGGTTATCAAGCCGGCGTGAATACTGGCGCCAGCGATGCACAGCGCGGACAGAGTTACAGTCCGCAACGTTCACACTACTATCGAGATGCTTCATCACAGCAGTTTCGCAATGCTTTCGTGCAGGGTTATGACGCAGGCTATCGACAGTACGGCGGTTACAACAACAATGGTGGGTACCGCAGAGGCAATTCAAGCAGCATTCTCGGCAGAATACTCGGTGGACGTTAGGCCACGGAGGAAATTACCAATAGGTTGACGCCGCGACTTTGCACCGCGGCGTCTTTTTCTTCTTACCCTGATAACCGTCAAACTCATCCTCGGCGCCTGAGCAATACGAAGATGACAGCAACCACCAGGAATATAACAATACTTCCCGGCCACAGAAACCATCCTCGTCCGCTGCTGTAACCACCGACCACAACGCACCCTGAAGTTAGCATCAGGATGAGTGAAACAATTCCAACTTTTTTCACATAGACCTCCAGGCGATTAATCTTCTTCGCGCTCTTTAATTTGTCTTACCAGTTTCTGCGGTTTCGTTTCTTCACTCATTGCTCGAACCTGTTCGTCTTGACTCAGATTGACGCCGACTTTTTCTGCAATCGCCCGCAACATCGTTAACATCTGAGTGTTTTCCTGTTCACTCAACAAATTGATCTGCAAGTCTAGATGGTTTCGTCTTTCACTAATCTTGGTGTCGTGATTCTGACTGATCAGAATGAATGTTGATAAAAAGATCGCTTCGAGAGAGACAACGAGTGTGAGAAAAGTGAATGGAAAGGGGTCAATGTGTGGTAAGCCAGGCATCACATTGATCAAAACCCAAATTCCAAACCAGGCAACATGTACCCAAACGAATGTCATGCTGCCGCAAAATTTAGCAATAACTTCGGCGACCCGGTCTGAAGCGGTGCGTTCCTCTTTGGCAGCTTCCTCGAGTTGTCTGACAGCTTCAATATTTCGCTGGGTCAACTTATCTACGGCACTAGCTGAATCCGTTTCGAAGTCGTGCCTTGATTCAGATGCATTGCTCATGGTCCAGACTCACGCTCCCAATGTCGGTGTAACGCACTGGCTGAGACAAAAGCCTCCGCCAGGTCTTTGATCGATCCAGCACGAGTGGTTACGACACCCTTATCGACTGCTATTCTCTCGCCAGCTTCATTAGCCTCAGTAAAGTCTTTCGCAAGCGAAGTTGCCAACAATCCGACTCCTGCGCCGCTCCCGGCTATCGTCTTACAGTGCTTGTAGGCTTCGGATAGAAATTCAGCAGCATCTTTCTCCGCCGAAAGAGCGGCGACGCTCGGATCACCTCCGGGCACAAAGACCGCATCGAACAAAACTGAAGATGCCGTTAGAAAACTGAAGTCGGCTTTTACCTGGATGCCGTTTGCACCTGTCACTACACCAAGTCGCGGGGCAACCGTTTTCGGCATTGCGCCCGCAGTAAGCAAAGTCTTATTCATCTGATCCACTGCAGTATCATCGAAGCCATCCGCGATGAGTAATGCAATCTTGCGAGTTTTGATCGAATCTTTTGGGAAGTTTGGATTGTTAACCATGCTGAGCGCCGGAGAGGAATCTATTTCCTGCTCAACCTTTTTGGGTTGGAACTTACGGGGATCGACACCCCCTGGTACGCTCATATTCATTGGCTTATCGAGCTTCGTAGGGACCTTGACCCCTAACCCTTCCGCAACGCTGTTCGCAAGCCCTTTATCGACTTGAGCCAACAACGCCAGCATCCGTTCACGAATGGGCGGTGTCTCGACTTTGCCTAACTCAAAACGCAGCGCTCGAATAATGTGCCGTTTCTCAGGTTCGGTCTGACTGTTGTAGAACAGCGTCGCTTGACTAAAGTGATCAAAGAAACTCGCGCTTCGTGCGCGAATCTTCTGGGCGTCGATTCGCTCAGCAAAACTCTGAAAGCCTCCCATGTCCACGCCCGCCTGGAATGGACAACCACCTCTGAGACTGTTTGGTTCGTAACTTGTCTGGCCACGATTTACCGTTTGGCGCATAAAGCCATCGCGCTGGTTATTGTGCACCGGCGCGACGGGTCGATTGATTGGAATCTCGTGAAAGTTCGGCCCACCCAGACGGATCAACTGAGTATCGGTATAAGAAAACAGCCGCCCTTGCATCAGGGGATCGTTGGTGAAATCAATGCCGGGAACGATATTGCCAACGTGAAACGCCACCTGTTCGGTTTCCGCAAAAAAATTGTCAGGGTTACGATTGAGAGTCATCTTGCCGATGCGACGTACTGGAACAATTTCCTCCGGAATAATCTTTGTTGGATCAAGCAGGTCGAAAGCAAACTTATGCTCGTCTTTTTCTTCTACGATTTGCACTCCCAATTCCCACTCTGGAAAGTCGCCGTTTTCAATTGCCTCCCATAGATCGCGGCGGTGAAAGTCGGGATCTTTTCCGGAGATCTTTTGTGCTTCGTCCCAAACAACTGCATGAAGACCAAGCAAAGGCTTCCAGTGAAACTTCACAAACCGAGATTTGCCCCGCTCATTGATTAACCTGAAGGTATGAACGCCAAATCCTTCCATCATGCGAAGACTTCTCGGAATCGCACGATCTGACATCACCCACATGATCATATGCATCGATTCGGGCATCAATGAAATAAAGTCCCAGAAGGTGTCGTGCGCTGAGGCAGCTTGCGGCATTTCGTTGTGAGGCTCTGGCTTTACTGCATGGACCAAATCCGGAAACTTCATTGCATCCTGGATGAAGAACACCGGAATATTGTTACCGACGATGTCGAAGTTTCCTTGTTGCGTATAAAACTTGACCGCGAAGCCACGAACATCACGAGCGAGATCAGTCGAACCACGAGAACCGGCGACAGTCGAGAAGCGAACGAACACCGGCGTCTTCACCGCAGGATCCTGTAGAAATCCTGCCTTCGTGTATTCCGCCATCGATTCGTAGACTTGAAAATAGCCATGAGCTGCGGAGCCCCGCGCATGAACGACACGTTCTGGAATTCGTTCGTGATCGAAGTGTGTGATCTTCTCGCGCAGAATGAAGTCTTCGAGTAAGGTAGGTCCGCGATCCCCAGCTTTCAGTGAGTTTTGATTATCGTTTATGCGAACGCCTTGATTGGTGGTCAGAAACTCGCCGCCACTATCTTCAGTATTTTTTTGCAAGTCGTCTGTCTTGGCGTCGTTGATTCGAGGATCAAGTTGTCCGTCACGCCTTTCAGAGCTTCGAAGTGCCTTAGCTTTGGTGCCACCTTTGCTAGATTTCTTACTTGCTTTTCTCGTAGTCATTATCCCCCCTTGATACAACCAACACTGACATGTACTTAGTTAGTTTTCACGCAGGTAAGTAGTCACGCTTTCTGGGCACGAGATTTCTTCGCTCGTGCAGCTTCGATAGCTGTATGCACGTCCTGCTCTTCCTCGGGAGGAGGCAACACTGCAGTCATTCCGAGCGCTTCGATCCAGAGTTCGCGCGTCCATCCGCTCGTGTGATAGAGATGTTCATCTTCTTCAGGTTCGACCTGATCGTGTGCCTGCTGCAAAACATCTGAGCCACTAATTGGCGTCTTGGCAATCTCACCAATCAATTCCCAGTTGAGGTGATCTTTGGTTTCGGCGAGTGTTACACATTCAGCTGCGACGATTTGCGCGGCAGCCATGTCCGGTCCTCGCAAAGCCATCTCCATCGCCTGCACCAGTGAATCACCGATATGGCGCACAATCTTACGACCGGGTGTTTCCGTTTCGACGTCGAGGTTCATGCCGGTCAGGATGTCAGAAACAACCTGGACATGTGTCTTGGTTTGTTCGAGATACTTGTTCCATTCCTCTTTCAAATCTTTATTCATGGCACAGCGCAGTGCGGTCGTATAAATCTGCACGCCACCCTTTTCCGTTTCCAGCGCCTGATACAAGAGTTCTGCTACGTGATTAGTACTGACAGTGTTGTTCTTCATATCCCCCTCTGCTCGTCGACCCAAGTTGATAAAAACTGAGGTTGTCAAAATTTCGCTACAGGGATCTTCCGAGACGGCCACGTCCGATAAGCAGACGCTAAAGTTCTCTGAGGGGAAGAAAACCGTTCGAAAGGAACCACGCGAGTTAGGTTCGAAACCTTAATTCCGGTAATTGCAAAATACGAACCACACGGACCGAGTTGAAATCGAACCAACATGATGGCCTGAGGTTGTATTCGTAAAAAGAAATGCTCGGCTGAGAGTCTGAAGCCTCTCAAATTCCGAGCATCGTCTTCTTTTCTTTCGACTACTGATTCCTATCAGAGCCTGCGACCTTAACAATCTTGTTATAAATGCCAAGTAGCAGGAATGGCGCGACCCATTGACCCAGAAACAAACTGGCCTTCGGCCTCTTCAGCAATTGGAAAACAGCCGAAGTGGCAATTGCACCACCTGCCGCCCACAGAAAAACATCCGACGGAATTTTAGCTGTTTGTTGTTCAATGGACTTCGCCACAGAACCTTCAGAATGTATCTGCGCTTCATCCTCAATAATCGGCTTCGACATCGTTGCACTCATATACTCACCCCTTTGCTCGTTCTAGATATGTCATCGACTGACTAGCGTGGAAAATACGCGAAAAGGATCATGAAGTCCTTAGTACGAGGTTACGAAAAAGTGTTTTTGATGATCAGCATTAATTCAAGTTGGGCAAGAATCCAACTGGCCCCGCGCCAATCACTATGCAATCGTATAACTTCAACTCGTTCTACCCAGATGGACGGCCACCGCTCTAATTCGCCTGCCTGGCTTTTTTGTTTGAGGATTCCTCGTTGCGTAAGCCTCCGACATCCTGACCATTTCCGGTAACTTCGCTTCCGGCTTCGACGGCTCCCACTACTGCTCCTTTGGCCGCTCCCGAGGCAGCACCCGCTAAATCTTGCCCGCAGCCTTCTTCACCCTACTGATGATTCCGGGTGATGATTTGGATTTAGACTTCTTCCGCTGCTGTCTTATTCTTCGTCGACCCGACTGATTTCTTTGAGGCTGTCTTCTTCGTGGCCTTTCTACCAGGCTCTTTCCTATTCTTGGTTACCATGTGTGTCCTTCCGTTAACGTCCGAATACTTTCGACGCCGCTGCTATCTGGTTTTCCCGACAGCAGTGATTGAGAAATCTGCCGAATTAATTTCAAGTACGGTTCGGCTGCGCCAATGTTCAAAGACGACTCTTGCACAACAAAGCGTTACATCTCTCCAGAATGAAAAAGGCGAAAGGACGTTCTCCCTTTCGCCCTGGTAACATATCCGCGTACCGCGTCAGTTACTGATTTCCATTTCCCCTGTTCTTATTGCCAACCTCATCACATGCGCGTGCGCCCGTTACTACCCACAACAGCGCGAGGATTACGAAAGCGCCGCGACAAATCTCTTGTCTCGCTTTCGAGATGCCCGCATCCAGGCTGATACTCCTTCATTATCTTTAATGTCGGGAGAAGCCCCCTGTCTAACCAACCACCTTAACAGAGACGGATCGAACTCCTTTTGCACTCCATGGTGCAGAGCTGTCTTGCCTTTTGCGTCCTGGAAGTTCACGTCAGCGCCTTTGAGCGCGAGGAATTTCGCGGCTTTGAATTTTCTCCAGTTCCAGCAGGCAAGGAAGGGCGTCTCTCCGCCAGCCACATCGATGGGCGCCCCGGCGCGAATTAACAAATCGAGAATCTCAAGGTCCTCCCACCACCCGGCAGCGTAAAGTCCGTTCGGCGTCGCACCGCGTTTGATAAGCAGTTTTACCAACGTGCGATTTCTACCACGAGCGACGGCAAACCACAGGGCATTCACGGTGTCGCAACCATCCGATGTCACCAGTGGAGATTCGACGTCTAACCCGCGATTTAGAAGGAACGTCACCACGCGCGCCGACACTGCTTCAGCAATGTTGAGTTCCCCACATTGTGTCGAGCAGGCGAGGTGCAACAGATTTCGACCCTTTCGATCCACAACAGGAAGAAGCGATGGATTGTCGTCCAACTGTTTCTTAATTGATTGGAGATCGAGTTTTCGGACAGCTTCGATTATGCGCGTCTTGGACATGACTTACATGTATCACTTCACTCTCCAGGACGATGCCCATCTGATGTCACGCCACGCTTTGAGCCTCTTCAACTGTGACTGGCCCGAAGAGTATTAGACCTCTCCTCAATTCTTCAAGCGCGATGCTCGTATTCCTTCGCTTTAGTCGATCGGCTACGATCCGAGGCTGTGCACCTAGTAAGAGTTGCTTGCTTCTGTGGGCTGCCAGGATGACCAACTGAAATCTGGACACGATACCCGGCCACTCTGCCGGTCTGGTATTGTTAGACATGTTACTGCTCACTTCTACTATTCCAGTCATTCTTTACATCTCTCCTTTAAAGGGCTGGGTATTGAACCCAGCATTTGCTGGTCCACTTTTTTGATTTTGGAGTTTTGCTTTCACCGTTTGATCTTCGGAACGACAATGTAGGGCCATCTGAAAATCTCTGCGAAATTTTTGGCTACGTATATAGTAGAAATACATTATCGCGAACATGACAGTTAAACTTTCAATGACGGTGATTAGAATGACTATTTTCATAGCGCCGCATCTCCCTCTGATCTCAATCGAAGCGCGGTGTTATATCGCCGTGCTTCGGTGCGACATTTGTCCTACCTCGGACCACTCGCACGAATTGTGAGTTCTGTGCCGACCGGCAGCTCGAGGTTGTCTTTACCCTGAATAAAAACTGTACCGGCTCCGCCTGCAGCGCCAATGATTCCACCAATCGCTGCGCCTTTCCCACCGCCGGCAATGGCGCCGATGATGGCGCCGACAGCCGTGCCAATACCCGTGCGTTGGATTGTTTGCGTGGTCTGGTTGCTGCCTTGTGCGCTTCCTTCGTTGTCAACCTTGACGGTGTCGCCATTCAGCAATCGCACATTCCCGAGAACGCCGGAGAATTTATAGGTTTGACCGTTCCTTAATCGAATCCTGTCGAAGTTGAGCGACATCCCTGACCGGCCAGTTAAGCGTCCGCCCTGGTCAACACTGCCCACCGTGCCTTCGATGACTGCCCCCTCGAATTGGCTGGGGTCGTGGACCGTCATGGTGAACAGGTCACCCTTCTGCGACAGCTTTGTGGTCAGATCATTGTTCAAGACGGCCACTAAAGTCTCACCATCTCGCACGATGAATTCACCGCTGGTCGCACTGGCGTTACCCAGAACCGGTTTCGAATCGTTATAGATGCTCCACTGCGCTACATCGGAGGTCCGGTCATAAACACTATCAACGACTACCGGCTGAGTTAGTCGGTCGGAATAGATCTGCCGCCGCACCCGCAGGGTGTTGTCGTTTCCACTTGCATCGAAAGTGACATTAAAATCATTTTCCTTGTAGCCGTTCGAACTAACTACTAACTGCTCCCCACGAAGAGTCACTGTTACCTTGGTCCATCTGCCGTTTGAAACCTGTTCCTGACGCTCGCGGCCGTCTGCCTCAAAGGTTGATTGTGGCGCTAGCGAAGAAGCTATAGTCATTGTTGCACCGCGGCGCTCGATCGTGAGCATCTCAGGAGACTCAAGTCTCGCGAGAATTTGGTCGGCGACTGCTTGCCGTTCGTCGATACGTAGATTCTGAGTTGCACGCAACGCCTTCTGCCGCGGGTTGTCACTACGAGACGAGTCCAATCTAAAAGTTCCGGTTAGGCGATTAGTGCTCTTGGTTCCAGACGATGATGAAGTTGGGCTGCTTCCCCAACTCGGCGTTACGTCATACGCCGTGGCCAGGATGCTTAGATCTCCGCGCAATGTCGACCAATCGCTCTTGGCGCGGTCTGTAAGCGCGTTGTCGCGTATGAAATTGTCGAGGGCGGTGGCCTGGTCAAGCAGGCGTTGGACGTCGTCCGTCACTAACTGCCGCGCATCGAAGCGAATGCGCAATTGATCGGTCGCCTTTTTGAAGCCTCGAAGCGCATCATTCATGTTGCCTTCGCTTCTGGTCCGATCATAAGGTCTCTGGAAAAAAGCATCGGTAAGACTTACACGAAACGTGTCTCCTCCGTTCTCGATCCTCTGAACCAACTGATTGAGTTCGCTCTCGGACATTCGAAACGATCCATTTGCGTCAACCTTTATTGGGACTAGTTGGTTCCATTGCCAGGTGACGCCATAGGCAGTCGCGAGCGTGTTCACGTCTGTTCGAACAGCTGTCCAGTCATTCTTGACTCGAAGGTTTAGGGTATTTTGAGTGACGAAGCTATTGATGGGCGACGCCTTTTGTAGGATGCTCTCAACGTCAGCTGCAACCGCAAGCCGGCGGGTGAACTGATCCCTAAACTGCTTAATGGCGACGTCAAAGTCAGATTGGAAAGTGCTGACATCGTTTTGAGGCCGCGTTTGGTCGACGCTCCCCTGGACCAGCGCCACATTGAGACTGTTGCGGAACCTGCTCGAGCTTCGTTCAAGTCGTTGGAGCAGATTGCCGACCTGACGAGTGTTATTACGGATAGTTTGCTGCTGCGCCTGAATGCTCAGGCCGATGACAATTGAAAACGCTAACAGGATGAACACGGAAACAAGGCTTTTTAAGATCGACATTCTCTTTCCTTCACTTTCTAGAGCTTGTACCAACGTTTTCCAAGCACACGTGGGAATACCTAAATTGCACCTGAGAATCCTATAGTCTGATGATGGAACGGCTGCGGACTCTGAGAGAACAACTTCGTCGGCCTCTCTGGAGAATTACAAGGCGGCTCAAGAAGAAGGTTGCTGACCCGATCCCGGATGTCGAAACGTAATTTCGAAAGGAAGCTCACGAGTTATAGCACTCGAAGGCGGGAAGGTCTGTGCGCCAACACACATACCCAATGATTCAGTTCTTGCAGGGATTAACGCGTTCAACTCGCGATGCCGACGGGTTGGGTTATCTGTTCGACATCGGAACTGGGATGGAGTCAGTACCACCTCGCGGTAGCGGGTGGGTGCGCAGCCTCAAACCGCGATCACAACAGGCTGCGCACCCACCCGCTACCGCGAGGTGGTACTGACTCCATCCCAATGTACAACCGCTGTCCAAAGACAAGTTGGTAACGAACCGATATTCGTAATGAAAAAGATCTCGCGTCTTTTGAAACCCGAGATCCCTTCACTCCTCACGATGATGCTCTTAACTAAAAGCCGACGCGATTTTCGCGCGGCTTGGCTGCGTTGACTTTCAACGCCCGTCCGCCTAGTTCCTGGCCGTTGAATTTTTCAATCGCCGCTGCGCCTTCTTCCTTCGTTGACATCTCGATGAAGCCAAAGCCACGCGAGCGACCTGTTTCCCGATCTTCAATCAACGATACGCTTTCGACAGTGCCCGTTTGCGCGAATAATGTTTGTAGTTCATTGCTCGACGTGTCAAACGAGAGATTACCGACATAGAGTTTCATAGACATAAGTTTCTTACCTTTTCCTGTATAGGTTTCTCACTTCCAGAAGACTTCTCTCCTTTTGCGAGTTAACAGAAGCTGCCATGGTGAACATGTTGGCTTCCCAGTTTGCCACCGAATTACATGTCCATGCCGCCGGGCATTGCCCTCGGCTTGTCATCTTCCGGTAGCTCAGAAATAAGCGCTTCAGTCGTGAGCAACAGCCCGGCGATTGAAGCGGCGTTTTGCAGCGCGCAACGAGTCACCTTGGCGGGATCAATTACACCCGCAGCCACAAGATCTTCAAACTTTTCGGTCACTGCGTTATAGCCAATGTTTGGGTTCTTCTCTGAGCGAACTTTTTCGACAATGACGGCGCCTTCTTTGCCTGCGTTTGAAACAATCTGACGCAGCGGCTCTTCGAGTGCCCGCTTGACGATGTTGACGCCAATTTGCTCGTCTGCGTCGCCGGCTGGTGCGTCCTCGTCATTGCCCTCAAAGAGTTTGAACTTATCGAGCACTTTCGCGGCGCGAATATAGACGACGCCGCCGCCCGGCACGATACCTTCTTCTACTGCCGCGCGCGTCGCATGCATCGCATCTTCGACCCGTGCTTTCTTTTCGTTGAGCTCGGTTTCCGTCGCTGCGCCGACGCGAATTACCGCGACGCCGCCGACGAGTTTCGCCAGCCGCTCTTGCAGTTTTTCGCGGTCGTAGTCTGAAGTAGAGTCTTCAATTTGAGCCTTCAGTGTTTTCACACGACCTTGCAGATCTTTGGTCTCGCCACCGCCATCAATGATAGTCGTGGTCTCTTTGTCGATCGTCACGCGTCTTGCCGTGCCCAGGTCTTCAAGCTTGACGTTTTCGAGTTTGATCCCGAGGTCTTCGCTGATGAGCTTGCCACCCGTAAGAACAGCAATGTCTTCAAGCATCGCCTTACGACGATCACCGAAGCCTGGTGCCTTGACAGCCGCGACGTTGATCGTCCCACGCAGTTTGTTGACCACGAGAGTTGCCAGTGCTTCGCCTTCTACATCCTCGGCGATAATCAAGATTGGTTTGGCCAACTTAGCGACCTGCTCAAGAATGGGCAGCATATCCCTCATCGACGAAATCTTCTTTTCGCTGAGAAGAATGACCGGATTCTCGAGTACAACTTTCATTGTTTGCGCGTCAGTGACGAAGTAGGGTGAAAGGTAGCCACGATCGAACTGCATCCCTTCGACAACTTCCAAAGCCGTCTCCATTGTCTTTGATTCTTCGACGGTGATGACGCCATCTTTGCCAACCTTCTCCATCGCTTCGGCAATTAACTCGCCGATACTGTGGTCACCATTCGCTGAAATCGTGCCCACCTGCGCGATCATGTCTCCAGTGACCGGCTTCGACATTTTCTTGATCTCTCGAGTTGCACGCTCGACCGCTTTATCGATCCCGCGTTTCAGAGCCATCGGGTTCGCCCCAGCGGCCACTGTTTTAACGCCCTCGCGGAAAATGGCCTGCGCCAGCACGGTTGCGGTTGTTGTGCCATCTCCGGCAACGTCGCTCGTCTTCGATGCGACTTCGCGCACCATCTGGGCGCCCATATTTTCCGTTGCATCGTTCAGCTCGATCTCTTTCGCCACTGTCACGCCATCTTTCGTGATGGTTGGGCTGCCGTATTTCTTATCGAGAACTACGTTGCGCCCCTTTGGTCCGAGGGTGATTTTCACAGTGTCGGCGAGCTGATTCACGCCGCGCAGAATTGCAGCTCGTGATTTTTCGCCATGAACTATTTGCTTTGCCATAATCTTTATCTCTTCTCCTATTCCAAGGTGTGACGCAAACTCTCAGTTTGCCAGTCGAAAAATATTGACTTCGCAAACTCTCCGTTTGCAGTACTCCATGACCTACTTGCTCTTTTTGCCGCCGGCAGCCGCACCCGCGCGAGTGATGATTCCCAGAATCTCGTCCTCGCGCATAATCAACAGCTCTTCGCCGTTAACTTTGATCTCTGAGCCGCCGTACTTACCAAACAACACGCGGTCGCCTGCATTGACATCCAATGGCTGGCGCGATCCGTCTTCCTTGTATTTGCCAAGGCCTGCGGCAATCACTTCACCTTCTTGCGATTTCTCTTTCGCCGAGTCGGGAATGATGATGCCGCCGCGCAGCTGCTCACCTTCGTCAATGCGTTTCACGATTACGCGGTCGTGCAGTGGTTGGATATTCGTCGTCATAACTTCTTTTAGTCTCCTTTTTGTTTCTACCGGCAGTTAGGCTGTGAGGCAGCGAGTTAGTGAGCCATTATCTCTGCGTTAACAAACGCCCAATAATGACAAACTAATAGCGCGGGAAAACACCCTTAACTTTAGGTAGTTGAGCTGTAAGTTTCAGACGAATCTGGCGGGTCCAGAAGAGCTGAGAATGGAGTTAGCTGGTCTCGGTTCGATCCAACCCTACGCTTCGTAGTGCTATATGTCAAATGAAGTATATATATTACATACGCACTATATACGCTTAGCGCGCGATGCGATGGTTGTTTTTATTAAGTTGTGGCAGTGTGAAACTAAGTTGTTCTTCCTTTCGGTATCGGGGTTCATTTGAGCCACTCGTTACCGAACCTTAAGTTGTGCACCAACGCGCTAAAGGCACCAAAGAGAAAACACAAACCCAGGCCAGCGAGGAATACGGCGAACGCGAGGACGAGAATCGACGAGATGCCGCGCCCTTTATAAGTTCTAACCGTGGTCCATGCTGCACCACCTAACAAAATTACGCCTATTGCTATTTCTATAATTCGCATTGTTCTTGCTCACCATTGTAAATGACACACTGTCCAAGGTCACGCCCGAGACTCATTGAAACTTTCCCATTAACTTGCTTGCCGCAACTCCGGCTTTCCCTGCATTTGCGCTATATGCGGCCTGGCGCACAGACTACTGAGCCTCCTTGCCTTATGGTTTGTTTGGAGAAGAAAGATCTTTATGAGCGATATATATGTCATGCAACGTGCCAACGGCGATGTGTTTGCCCTTGACGATCACGGAGGCTTTCGTGTGCCACTATTTAATAGTAGCAGCGACGGCTTCCTGGCGCGTTTACGTAACTTCGGAATGCTGCTTTTCAAACCTGTGCAACTTGATGCTAGTTTGCTCGAGCAGCTCGTACCGTCAAGCACCGCAGCCGAAGTCGACTTTTTGCTAGTGAGCGATCCATTAATCAATCTCAACCGGGGTCGGCTCGTACAACCCGCCCAACTTGCAGTATTGATGGAAAGTCGCATCAAACTAAAACCGGGCTCAGCAAATACAACGGGCGGGGAACCAAGCTACGACTAGAGTTAATCATCACTGTCATTGGTCCACCCGCTCAAGCCATTCAGTAATTAGTTTAAGACAAGAAACATGAGAACCGAATCGAGTCTATTCGAGCAATTCACCCTTGGCATTGAAGAAGAGTTTCAGATCGTTGATCCCAACACTCGCGAGTTGCGCTCGCACGTCTCTGAAATTCTCGAAGAGGGCAGGATGCTGTTAGGCGAGCAAGTCAAACCGGAAATGATCCAGTCGATGATCGAAGTGGGCACCGGCGTCTGCAAAAACATAAAAGAAGCCCGCACCGATATCACTAATCTCCGCAGCATCCTGTCAACGCTTGTGCGCAAAAAAGGCCTCGAGATTGTCGCTGCCGGCACTCATCCATTCTCACACTGGCAGGACCAGAAGATCTTCGAGAATGCAAGATACGAATTGATCGTTGAAGAGAATCAGATGATCGCGAGGTCGTTGCTTACCTTCGGTCTCCATGTCCACGTGGGCATTACGGATCCCGAGCGGGCAATCCAGATAATGAATGGCATACGCTACTGCCTTCCGCATGTACTCGCGCTTTCTACTTCATCACCTTTCTGGCTCGGCGTTCACACAGGGTTGAAATCCTATCGCTCGGAAGTCTTCACAAGGTTCCCCAGGACTGGTATACCTGACCACTTCGATTCATACAGCGCGTTCCAACACTACGTCATGCTACTGATCGAAACCGGATGCATCGACGATGGCAAAAAGATCTATTGGGACGTGCGTCCGCACCCATTCTTTCCAACGCTTGAGTTTCGAATCTGCGATATCCCAACCCGCGTTGATGACACGATCGCAATTGCTGCCCTTTTCCAGGCACTGGTCGCAAAGGTCAACAAACTACTCGATCAAAATCTGACCTTTCGGCTCCATCACAAAATGCTGATCGAGGAGAACAAGTGGCGCGCGGTGCGTTATGGTCTTGATGGAAAGATGATTGATTTTGGCAAGGGAAAGGAAGTGCCAGTGCGTGAACTCATTCTTGAACTACTGGAGTTCGTAGACGATGTTATTGATGACCTGCACTCGCGCAAAGAGATCGGGCACATCCACACCATTCTTGAGCGAGGTACTTCGGCCGACGACCAGCTTCGAGTCTGGCGCGAGACAACCGACGTCAAAGCTGTTGTGGACCGGTTGATTGAAACGACCATGGAAAATGTTCCGCGCGAAGTAATTCTCGTCCCTAAGCATTCCGAGTTAGAGCCATTATTAGTGGATTAAGCGAAAAGGGAAACCTAGCAATGCGGTTGCGTCTCGGTAGCTGGCTTTACGTCGTTTTACGAAGTATCGCTAACTCGCAAAACTTTCGCGTTCGCTGCGCAAACCGCCGTAACCGCCGGAACAGTCTGAACAGAAATCGAGAACCGAAACCCGAGGCTCGCTTTCTCTGCAGAATCAGTCAATGCAGCCAGGGGTCACAGGTTCGGTCATCACCTTCTCAATCTTTTTAGAAGGATGCCAAGTTTAGGATCGTTGACAAGACGGCGGACAAGATCGAATTGCTGCCGTTAGAGTAGCTGCCATACTGCGAGCGGCTATTAAAGCCGTCTTCATAGCCTCGGCGAAAACCCTGCCGGAAGTAGTAGCTATATTCAGTCTCAGCTACGTAATATCCATTGTAGCCGTAGTTCGCGTCCTGGTAAGCGTAGGACGTCTGGTAGCTGGCGTTTCGCCAATGATCCTCGCGGTCTGCCTGTCCCGACTGGAAGCCCTCTTCGTAACCGTAGTTCACAGCTTGCCGGAGTAGATCCGCTCCATATTGATTTGTCTGGTAGACCCGGCCATCGCGAGAATAACGATAGTTGTCCGCTGAATAAAAGTTAGGGTCTTGGTCGTACACATAGGAACGCGCGTCCCAGTCCGATATCTGCCGCTGGCGCCGGTCGAGATAATTCTGCTGAAAGCGATATTGAGCAATTCGCCCTTGCTGCTGTAGCAGTGCCTCCCGTTGCGTCCAGAGACGGTTCTGACTTTGCTCCTGTTGACGATACTGCACCAGACGTTGTTGCTGCTGGGTATTGCGCTGCTGCCGCTGTTGTGAGATTTGCTGTTCCTGTTGTTGTTGTCGCTGAGCTTGCCGCTGTGATGCGCCCTGCTGTTGTTGTGCCTGTCGTTGGGCACGTTGCTGCTGTTGTTGTGCGCCCTGCTGTTGTTGCGCCTGTCGCTGGTCACGTTGCTGCTGTTGTTGCGCGCCCTGCTGTTGTTGCTCCTGTCGCTGGGCACGTTGCTGCTGTTGTTGCGCTCCCTGCTGTTGTTGTGCCTGTCGTTGGGCACGTTGCTGCTGTTGTTGTGCGCCCTGCTGTTGTTGTGCCTGTCGTTGGGCTCGCTGCTGCTGTTGTTGCGCGCCCTGCTGTTGTTGCTCCTGTCGCTGGGCTCGCTGCCCTTGCTGCACTTGATGCTTGGCGGGCTGGGTCGCCTTTTGCTTGTCCTGTTTTTGCTTTTCCTGTTTCTGCTTGTCCTGCTGGTCTTTCCCCTGAGCACTGGTCCCTACGCTCATTCCCGTTGCCGCCAACGCACAAATTGCTATTGCCATCAGCGCACGGCGAAGAATATCAACTTTCAATCCTATCATTGCCTTTTCTCCTTCTCTTGACAGACTCACAGCCGCCGCTTAGCAAGAACAAACGGCACAAGAAGGAGGTCGCTGGCCTGGTCCCGGGTGTCGCGAGTGATTTGTCTAGAACGACTGCGAATGAAGTTTACAACCGAAAGGTTTGGTGTTCTGTGCGACAGGACACATACGGGAGGACTCTTTCTCCATCTCGTCTTCGCACATAGCTAAACCTCTTTTTACCAAATACATTCTTCAGAAGGCGTGCGTTACCGCATTGCGCCCGCAGCTTTTTGGAGAATACGATTTAATAGTGTCTGGGATGACGATTACGATGACGCTTGCGAATTTTGTAGGTATAGATTGCTCCGCTGCCGGCCCCAGCTCCAGCACCAATCAGCGCTCCTTTTTTTCCGCCAACAGCGCCGCCGATACCCGCGCCGGCCACCGTCGTTCCAACTACTGTCAACTTATCTCGGTGTTTCTGCCAAAACGAGCGCGAATGCCTATGGCGAGTGCGCCGGGTTTGTGCCGATGCGCTCGGCAGGGCGAATCCCAAAACCACAAACATCAATATTATGACTAGAAATTTTTTCATTCTGTAACCTCGGTTAAGAATTGAATTGCCTTGATGAAACATCTTGCACGTGCTCGCTCAAACTGATGCGCCTGGCCGTGATCGATAGCCTTCACCTGAACAGGCGGTCAAAAGCCGGCAACGACTCACCGCGGCGGTGCTTTTTAAATTCAGTAATCCACATCTTAACTTCTCTCGACCACCTATCTGGATTGGTGGGAAATTCGATTTTGGCTCGAGGCTCGAGCGGTTTATCCTTTTTGATGAGTTTGACTATCTGCATTTGTTATCCGACTCTTCCTTTGCACTGCGCAAACCTGGCGTAAGCTAAACTTTGAAAGTCGAGAGCGTGATAGATGGAATGCGGTCGAATCCCTACTCGACCGCCCTTGGCCAATTACTAGTAGCCGCCAATTCCATCCGCGTATCCGTGTTCGTATGCCTCACGAAAATAGCGCTGGTATGTTTCGCGATCACCAAGACGCGAACTGTAGTCTTTCGTGGCGTTCTGGTAAGTGTTCCGACCCTGATAGCCGCGACCCTCTCGATTCTTCCGATCACTGCGGCCTTGTTTGACGCCTTCGCCAAAACCAGCATTCAGAGCCGTCTGACGCAACTGGAATGAACCCCCGAAATCGCCGTAACCGTCAGAGTTACGTCTGTCGATATTCGCATCACCGTTGGTGCGATCTCGATGTCGATTATCGCCATAATCGCCATTGCGATTGCCCCTTGTATAACTTTCGGCACCGTATCCATTCTCGTATCCCTCGCGGAAGTAGCGGCGGTACAGTTCGCGGTCGCCGAGACGAGAGGTGTAGTCTTTTGTAGCTTTCTGGTACGCACTCGAATCTTCGTACCGGAAGTTCCTTCCATTCGTCCGGCCTTTGCGGCTATCCTTCACGCCTTCGTTATAGCCGGCGTTCAGCGCGGTTTGACGTAGCTCAGCCGATCCGCCGTAGTTACCGTAACGATCCCAATTGCGACCACGCCGATTCTGATCAGCATTGTCGCCGCGATTGCGATCTTGAGAGTAACGGTCATCCGGATTCTGTGCCTGAGCGCGGACGCTCAAAAGCGCTATTCCAAATACCAACGACATTGCCAGAATGGCACCGCCGATCTTGCTTTTCCATCGATTTGTTTTCATGAATAACTTTCTGCACATTCGTGCATCTGTCGATAATTAACGAAGCGTGGTTTCGTTTCGCTGAGTCCACAGCTTCGTTTCCCTGTGATTTGCTAACGAACTGTTGCCCTTATCAGAGCGCAATCGAAAACACTTCATTCCAAGTCGAGACTGCCTGGAACGCTTTTGCCAGGACACTCAATATAAACGACGCAAAGGTGTTCGTCTGTGTAGTGGCACACATATGAATCTCGCGCTTGCTTTTTGCTGAATGGATTGCGAAAGGTCTCTCGGCGGATGAGAGTATTAAGCAACCGCGCTTTTCGATCGAGGAATGAACTGAGTAATGCTCTCGAGTAGGTTATCAAGGTCAGGCTTGATTACGTAAGCATTTGCTCCGACCTCAATCGCTTTCTGCTTGTCAGTCTCGTAGGCTGCGCCTGAAAAGAAAAGAATGGGCGCATGCGGGAGAAGTCGACGTATGCGGTGACATAATTCAAACCCATCGAGGTCAGGCAACCAAGCATCGAGCAGATACAGATCGAAAGGTTCTTTTTGAATGGATGACAAGGCCTGGGCCGCGGTTGCGACCGCTTTTACTTCAATTCGCGAGGATCTCAACAGTAGACACAGCACCTCACGAGAGTCTTCATTGTCATCTACGTACAAAACTCGCGCTTGGCAGTTGTAGGCCATTTAATTGCTTTTTAATTGCAGGCTTGTAGGAACGAACTCTATGGTGGACCATATTATCTTGTTCATCTGTGCGCAAACACACATATGAAACAAATAATTTTACAGACCCTCATCAATCTATGTGTGGGTTAACACACAGACGGATCCCGCCAGGCATAGTAAAAACATTCGTGGTCTAAGGCCAAACCAATAACGCAGAACACTACAAGGTAGTTGTCGAGAGTCGTGATGAGACATAGACTATATTTGCAACCGATCAGTTCCTTAAGCGATGCCTACGGCAGCGGTGTGCCCTCTCGATTCTCCTATTCCAACGAGACTAGAGTTTCCGATGTCATCATCAACGCAAGTCTTGCAGGTTAAGAACAGTGATTCAAATGTTGGGAACGCAGATGGGCTCCCCTCCCGAGACCCGACGCAGTTACGACTGCGCATTTCGGAACTCCGCTACCGGCGTCTCTTTGAAGCTGCCCGCGACGGAATACTCATCCTCGATGCGGTCACTCTAAGAATCGTCGACGTGAATCCGTTCATGACTGAGTTGTTGGGTTATTCACATCCCGAGTTCTTAGGAAAGGAGCTTTGGGAAATCGGTCTCTTCAGTGATAAGGAGGCGAGCCAGGCAGCCTTCAAAGAATTGCAGAGAACAGGCTATCTCCGCTACGAAGACTTGCCGCTGCAAACGAAGAATGGAGAGCTCACCGAGGTGGAGTTTGTGAGCAACTTATACGAGGAAGATAGTAATCAAGTTATACAGTGCAACATCCGCGACATCACAGCTCGAAAGCGAGCGGAGAAAGAACGGACGCTACTCTTGGCAGCGGCACAATCAGCACGTGCGGAAGCTGATTCGGTTAACGACGTCAAGGATGAGTTTCTTGCCACCTTGTCGCATGAATTGCGGACTCCTCTCACTTCGATACTCGGCTGGTCACAGCTGCTTACCGACGGTAAGCTCGATAAACAACAGACTGCTTGTGCGATCGAAACCATCGCTCGCAACGCTCGAGCTCAAAAGAGACTCATCGATGAATTGCTTGACATCTCGCGCATCGTTACCGGCAAACTCTACCTCGCTCCACGGCCAGTCAGACTCGCACCGTTGATTCAGACTGTCGTTGACGACGTGCGCCCCGCGGCGCATGCCAAAGGCATTAATCTGAAGGTTGCATTAAACTCAGACCCTGGGCCAATTTTTGGCGACCCCGACCGTCTTCAGCAAATTGTCTGGAACCTATTAAGCAACGCGATCAAGTTCACACCCAGGGGAGGCGACGTCCACGTACGCCTGGAGCGAGATGACTCATATGTTCTGATCACCGTTAACGACAGCGGGCAAGGCATCGTTCCCGAGCTGCTGCCGCACATCTTCGAGCGCTTTCGCCAAGCCGATTCCTCGAACACACGCAGCAATGGTGGGCTGGGACTGGGGCTCTCAATTGTGCGTCAGTTGGTTGAACTTCATCGAGGGACGGTAACGGCTGAAAGTTCCGGTGAAAATGCGGGCACCACCTTCAGAGTTATGCTTCCGCTGCCGAGTCTTCATGAAGTTCCCAACCCAGCAGAAACAACAGACCTAAAGAATGAACGGAATAGTTCGACCACAGCACAACACTCGCTCAGTGGTCTGCGCGTCCTCGTCGTCGATGATGAACGGGACACTCGCGAGCTTGTCGGCGCGGTGCTGACGACGTGCGGAGCCGAAGTGGTCTCAGTAGGATCTGCCACTGAAGCTCTGGATCAAATGGTGCGACAACGATTCGATTTGCTGATCTCAGACATCGGAATGGCGGGCATGAACGGCTATGATCTGATCAGCAAAATACGTCAGCTCGGCGAAGAGCATGGCGGAACAACTCCTGCTGTGGCATTAACGGCGTATGCTGGAATCGACGACCGAAAGCGAGCGCTCGCCGCGGGCTACGAAATCCACATTCCGAAGCCATTCGTTGCGGCCGAGTTAATCAGCGTCGCGATTTTTCTTACCGAACGAGACAGCGGCTTAGCATGAGATGAAGAATCACCTACGAGATTTTGTGAAGAAGCGATTTAAGGTCAGCCTTGATGACCTTCCTGAGGTTGAACATCGGGTTGTTGAGCATCTCAGCGATCGCCGGCATATCAGTCGCGATATTAATCAGGAATTTGAGAAGAAACTGACATTCGGACAACGACTCGCCGATAGAGTGGCGGCTTTTGGAGGCTCGTGGACCTTCATCATTATCTTCGCCGTTATCCTCCTTTCCTGGGTGCTGCTTAATACAGTGATTCTGGCTCGACGCAGCGCTTCCTTTGATCCCTACCCCTATATTTTGCTGAACCTCTTTCTTTCATGCTCGCTGCCGTCCAAGCGCCGGTGATTTTGATGTCGCAGAATCGTCAGGGAGTAAGAGACCGGTTAGATGCGGCTCACGACTATGAGGTGAATCTGAAGGCGGAGCTTGAGATACTGAGCCTGCATGAAAAGCTAGACGAATTGCGCGAGATGAAATGGGCCGAACTGATCACCATGCAGCAAGAGCAGCTTCGATTGTTGACCCAGTTAATGAAAGAACATCTAACCGCAGACAGCAATCATTCAGCGACTGGCAGCTAGGCTGGATGTGAACTCGCCCTCAGCGATTATCAACTCTCCAATGTCCTTTCAGATTCTCCACACACACTTTACAAGACGCCTGCGTAGTTAAAATCGGCGACTATGCCTGGTATCTCATCACTAGAGTTGAACATTTATGTTCAGCATTGCGGATTGCTTCCTTGTTCGGTTTACGATCTCTGTGGCATACGAGAACAAACGCCTCAAATGTGCGCTATGCCACATACCTGATATACTCTTTCTCGAAGTTAATCGATTGTGCTCGCTCTGCGGCCTCACGGGTTTGAGTTTTTCGTTTTAGTGGCAACGCGTGGAGATCACCTAAATGGCTACACTCACTCGAACGATTGAACCAGTTGAAAACCGACTGCTCGGCGCACTTCCGCCTGACGAGTATGACCGCCTGCTGCCACAACTGCAGCGAGTTTCATTTGATCTCGGTGAAGTTGTTTACGAATTCGGCGGACATCTTGATTATGTCTATTTCCCTACGACGGCAATCGTCTCTTTGCTCTACACCATGGAAAACGGAGCGAGTGCCGAAATGGGTCTGACTGGTAATGATGGGGTCGTTGGGATTGCTCTCTTTATGGGAGGCGGCACCATGCCCAACCGTGCCGTCGTACAGAGCGCCGGTTGGGCAGTCCGGATGAAGGCCAAGGTGCTGCAACATGAATTCGCGCGCGGTGGAAAACTTCAGTATGTCTTGCTGAAGTATACCCAAGCACTAATTACCCAGATCTCACAGACAGCGGTTTGTAACCGTCTTCACTCAGTGGAACAGCAACTCTGTCGGTGGCTTTTGTTAAGTCACGACCGTGTGCAAGCGGATGAATTGATCATGACTCAGGAGCTGATTGCCGACATGCTAGGCGTTCGCCGTGAAGGCGTCACCGTTGCTGCCGGCCGGCTGCAGGATTCTGGAGCGATTAAGTACGTTCGCGGCCACATCAAGATCTTGGACCGTCACAAGCTCGAAGAAACTGTCTGCGAATGTTACCGCGTGGTCAAAGACGAGTTCGATCGGTTGCTGGGATAGTTAGGTTACTAACCCACAACCACAATCTGATTGTCGACTGATTTCACGCCTCTGACAGCTTTCACTATCTGCTCGGCTTTCGTCTTTATGGCCGCCGAATTGACGCTCCCTGTCAAGACTGCTCGGCCGTCACTGATGGCTATAAAGACGGCACTCATATCCTGCTCATCATTCAGCCTTTTTGTAGCGACTTCCTGCATGTTTGCATCATCGCTCGCGCTATCTCTCGGGTTTGGCTGTTGAATAATCACGGGCGCCGGCTGGACCGGAGCTGGCTGCTGTATGATCACAGGTGCTTGCTGCGCCGGAGCCGGCTGTTGAACTATCGTAGTCGGCGGTGCCTGGCTGGCAACTTTCAGATTCGCATTTCGGTTGGCTAATTCATTCGCGTTTCGATTATTTACTATATAGAAAACCACCCCGACGGCCGTGAGTGCGAGAATCGCAATTAAGACTACCGTAGCCGTTGAAACACCAGATTCCCGAGGGCCTCTTCGTGTTCTTTCGGTTGCAACCTCGCTTCGCTGTCCGGGGCTATTGACCACGACGTGCTTTTGAACTGTTTCTTCATTGGATTCCATAAGTTTTTCCTTACTGCCCAAACAAAATTAGATTTGAAGGCCGTCAACATCGCCACCGCTTAACAAAAGACTGTGACTCAGATTGATCTTTCTTGTTAAGGATCTTGCTCCCTACAAACCTGCGGCTAGATCAATCACATCCATCCAAGAAAAATTCGTGGCAGAAACTTTCCTACCGGTTCGATAGATCGTCTCCCCTGGTAAGTACAAACGGCACAAGACGACGGATTGGAATAATGTATAGCTCAAAGGATTGGTAGTCTGTGCGCCAGCACACAAAGATGGAACCTGAAGCATTTGAGGTGGGTTCAGATGGAATTGCGGGAACGCGCAAACCGCTTCACGGGAAACAAGGAGCAAGGCTTAGGTCAGATGGTGGTTGCTCTTTAAGATTTTCAACAATGAAATTGATCCCCAGAAATGAGTCAACAAGGATGTTTGATCGGTTAGCTATTCGAGCGCACAGGAATGACGTTATCGTTGAAATTGGCATCTGTTATCGCAAGTCGTACCTAGTATCGTCACCGATGGTATGTGTGGTCTCGCACAGACGTGCTGTCCCTCCAGTCTTACACTCTCAATGTAAAGACCCGATCAAGATTAGCGAAGGAGGATTAGGTGATGTTGTGGACAATTCTGGTGATATTACTTGTGCTTTGGTTACTTGGATTCCTGACTCACGTTGGTGGTGGGATGATACATGTTCTGCTCGTTATAGCAGCGATAATTCTGATAGTTAACCTGGTGTCTGGCCGGCGCACGGTTTAGGAAACTTTGGTCGTGCCCAACTAAAGACCGCGGCCCAACTGTTGATCAGATACCTCGCCTGCAAGACAGTTGGGAGCGATTGACTACGCGCGACGAAGTCTACTCCGCTGATTTCGCCGAGGCCTGTACGAACCCAGCGATGTAAGCCCCAGAGTTTCAGTGTCAGCATTTGGGGCGTCGGCGTGTTCGGAGGTTTGTTCCTGTGGCTCAACGCGAATTCAGGAGGCAGCCTTCGCACTTGCCAACTCAGGCTGGCCAACCAGTTCCTCAAAAAGCGTCCGGTAGTGAATCATTGCCTGGCGCAAGTCTTCTGTGTTGGCTGTCCCGTGGGTTTGACGAACAGCGATTTCGTGGGCCCTCCGGTAATTTTCCATCACCAGTGGATGATCTACGGAGATGTCTGCCGCGCGCTGTTCAAAGTCACTTACGGGATAGCCACGTGTGGACATCACATCGCCTAGTAGTTGGTCTGCCTCCGTTACCGCACCGCCAGGCCCATCAACAAACCTCATCTGGACCCTGCTCCACGATGCTACGAACCGCGCGCGATCACCTGGAGCGAGTGCTCGGATCTGTAAACCTTCCACTCGTTCTGTGCGCTCTTTGAGCCCGGCTTCCGCTTGTCGCCGGCTGCCGCCTTCCACCACGGCGCGGTCATATTCTGCGCCACCAAACTGAGTGTGCAGTTTGTTAGTTCGCCGCTTTCGGAAAAAAAGCAACGCGGCGATACCCATGACTGCAATTACTCCTAAAGCAATGAGTAAGGCTATTCCGATTAAGCTCAATGTTGTTATGTTCATTACCTGTCTCCAGTTTTGCACCACTCCCTGATCTGCGAAGTAAGGGCCTCTCAGTTTAAAACGGTGAATGGACCGCTAACACGAAGCGCCCTATTCTTCCGTTTCATCCTTCTCATCTTGAGCGTTTCCCTTTTTGCCTTCTGAACTATCCATCAAAAAAAGTGGCGACGCGGGTTCCTTAAAAAGACTTTCAGACGCTGGCTCTTTCTTCCCAACGTCAATTTTCAGTTCCTGGCCCAATTCATTACCGGCTTGCCAATTTTTAGTGTCCTCTGCGGAATTTAGTCCGGCTTCCACTCCTTGTTTGAAATCGGGGGAATTAGTGTCCACGTGTTGTTTTATGTCTCTCATTACCAAGTCCTTTAGATGAAACGTCACAAGACCAGCTACGGATGGCGAGAACTTAATTCTTAATACAGACGATCACAGCCTTTCCGTGCGCTAGCACACAGATACTCGAAACTATAAACAAATGAGAACAATGAATACGGAGGAAACAAGTGTGGGTTTTTATATGTGTGTTAAGCAACAGACGAACAGGGTTCGCCGAGCTTATGGTCGTCGTCTGGCAATTTACTCTGACAACATCCCCCAGGCAGTTTCAAAGATGATACTTAGTTACCCTACTAACAAGTCAGGCCAACGGCATACCATTCGAAGTTAAGCAGAACAGATGAATACAAAGCCTGTAGTCAAAATCATTAAGAACGGGAAACGTAAAGTTACGGAGACTCCGGCCCCAGCCGAATCTACCGGTAATCCAAATAGATGTTCCACAACGGTTCAAGAGTGGATTAGTGAGTTTCAAAAGCGTCGTCGCGGTGAACCGCTCCCGGCTTTCAATGGTCTGTTCAAGTAATGCAGACAAGCGCGACCTGGTTGAGTACCTGAAGTCACTGTGGATCTCAACAGAAGATCGGTGATCGTTGCGGACTCCGGCGTATCTCGTTCAGAAGCATGTTGCGAAAGACAAGACGCCGTGTTGTTTGCTTCCGCAAGATTGATGAGAAGTGGATGGTCACGCATGAGCTTAATTCGATCCCCTTTGACGCGGAGAGCGGCAAGGCGTCGCTGGATTTCAAGCAAAAGTAGTTAGAGGTCCGCCAGGGATCTCGCTGCCGATGAACCTTTGTCTTATTCAGGCGGCAATCGGAATCTCGTTTAGCAGACGAGCTAGCAGTGTTCTCAACTGATTGAAGTTGTCGGGGCGAGTGATATACACGTTTTTTCCGATCGCGACTTCAGCACCCTCATCGATGTCTGCAATGCAAAAGACCACGACCGGCACGTTCTCTCCTACTGCGGCAAGCTCGCGGATATGACGTGCGGCAATAACAACTTCGTGAGGTAATCCGGCCACGCTAACCAGAATCAGGTTGGGAGGCTCTCGTTGGGCGCTTTCGATCGCATCTTTTTCATCCCGGGCCAGTGTCACGCGATACCCGTCGGCCTTCAACAGTTTCTCAATGCCGTCGCGGGTCTCGTTGACATCCTCCACTACCAGGATGATCGAGTTGGTATCGCTCTCATTATTCATTCAAACTTTCCAGGATCTTCCATCATGCCAAAAAACGCTGAGCCAGACTGACCAATTTGATCGCTCTCACGAGACCTAAAAACTGCATAACGCGAATTCCCCACCAGTTGATGTCGATTTCGTACCAGGCAAGTCCATGGCGCGCGGCAGTCGGGTGAGCATGATGATTGTTGTGCCAGCCTTCCCCAAAGGTCAGCAGTGCGACCCACCAGTTGTTTCTCGAATCATCAGATGTCGAGAACCGGCGCGTGCCCCACATGTGCGTCGCTGAGTTAACCAACCATGTCGCATGCAAATTAAAAGTTACACGAAAGAATATGCCCCACATCAAATATGACCAGCCGCCGAGTGCCAGCAACGCCAGTCCTACGATAACGAGCGGCAGCCAATACAGGCGGTTGAGCCAAATATGAAATCTGTCCTTTATCAAATCGGGGGCATAGTGTGCCACGACCGTGTTGTCATACTGTTGGGCCGTACCGCTCAGAATCCATCCCATGTGTGACCACCAGCCGCCATCGCGCGGTGTATGCGGATCACCCGGTCCATCCGCATGCGCGTGGTGGATGCGGTGCGTTACAACCCAATAGATAGGACCGCCTTCAAGCGCGAGCGTGCCGCAGATCGTAAGAAAGTATTCAACCAGCTTTGAGGTCTTATAACTACGATGAGTCAACAGTCTGTGAAAGCCAATTCCAACTCCTAAACTTCCTGCTATCCACCAGAGCAAGATTGCCACCAACACCGCCTTCCAATTGAATACAAAGAGGGCGGCCACCGCACCAAGATGAAACAATCCCATAAACACGGCGGTATTCCAGTTAATGCCTTTAACTCGATTCTTAAGCGTTACGTTGTACACACACTCCCCATATACTCGTTGCTGGTAGATCGGAGCTACCAGGATCTGCTCTGCATCACATTCATGCCTCAAGGCTGAAGGATCTTGTCTTCAATTTCAATATTACAAGCGGCAATGGTGGCCGTCGGTGCTACAACACACATATGCGAGTTCCAAAAGGAAGAGTTCAAATTGTTCCTGTGCGGGGCTAATCGAAGGGCTTCGCGAAGGATCTGCCATGCAGACAAACTTCGTAGTCGCTTGATGTTAGTAGTGCAGAGAGCCTTTCACGCGAGTCCGCGACATCCTCTGTGAAACTGACTGGGTATTACATCCAGGGTTGCGAAAAGAAATGTGGGCAAGTGAAGAAGGCGAGCGCAGTAGTCGTCGGGGAATGAGAAAATTCAAAGGATCGTTTGCCCTAGTCAGCGCTGAAGCGTAGAATCGGTGCCAATCGGCTGAGCTGCTAAATGTAGCTCGCCAAGTGATTGCCGGGGTGAGGACGGTGATCACAAATTCACAGTCTTAATTGATTGTGAGAACGAAAGCGGTAAGGTTCACCACGAATCTTGCCGCTTTCGCTTTAAGACTGAAACCAAAATACCTATTTCAGAAGCGCTGCCGCTCCTCGTCCTCTTATGTGCGATTGGTTGCAGTCAGCCTCGCTTAGTTTATTAGTAGTCGCGCATTCACTCATCACTTCACAAGAGTTTTCTTAATGACACCTTGTATGAATCCGGATTAGGCTAACGCGTAGTTGCGTGATAAGGTACGTGGCGAACCGAGTTCCAACTTACTCTCTTCTCAGCTCCTCTGGAATCACCCAGATCACCTGAAGTCCACAGCTTAACAATCTAAGGAGCTACTATGTTTACACGCCATGTAATAATGGAATTGAAACCGAACACTGCGACTGAGTTTGCCAATGTCATTGATAACAAGGTCTTGCCACTGCTGCGCAAACAAAAAGGATTCCGCGATCTAATCAGTTTTGTCGCCCCAGACCGTTCGGAAGCTATTGCTATCAGCTTCTGGGACACGAAAGAGGAGGCCGATGCCTACAGTGTCACGGGATATCCCGAAGTGCTTAAGAACCTCACGGAAGTGTCTGAAGGCACGCCCCGAGTTGGAACAGCAGAGGTTGTGACTTCTACGTTTCAGAAACTGGCCGCTGCCAAAACCGCGTAATAGCGGTCGCTACTTCTCCGCCGTTTGCGCACCACCTAAAGCAATCAGACATGCGCAAAAATCAAAATACTCGACTCTGTCGAGCCTCCGCCGCACAACGAAAGGACTTGAACTGATGAAAAAATTGACAGGTATGCTAATACTCACGTTTGTCGTGGGAATGGCATCAGTAATTGCTTCCGCAAAAACAAAGACTAAGATGACTGATGAACAGACGTTGATAGCCTTAGACAAGCAGTGGACAGCCGCTGAGTTGAGGCTTAACGCCGACGACCAGAAGACTATCAGTCGCATCGTAGCTGAAGACTACACGGGCACGACGCCATTCGGTCAAATCGAAAACAAGGCACAGTATATGGCGGCACTCAAGGCCACCACTGATACCGACGTGGCCGACCAGTACGTGGTCCACTTCTTCAACGGCGGGAAGCTAGCGATCATGTCGCATCGCGGGACCGTCAACGGGAAGCCGACATACCGCAGCACACACGTTTGGGTAAAACGCGGAAGTAATTGGGAGTTGCTCCAAAACCACGTTAGCAACATCGGAGAGCCCACCACCGCTAGAAACTAGGTAAACGCATCGCAGGCAATACCCGGGTTTAGCGACACGAAAACGGGCAGTAAGTGATATTCACTTGCTGCCCGCCACTATTTTGGATTCTGTAAGATGCCGAGAGCAGAACCCTCACGTTCTTACGGACAACGGAGTCTAAGACTTTAAAATCGTCATCACAACCCCTTATGAAACGATGCGAATCAATATTTAGGTGCTTGATGGTCGATTGAGCTCCAGTTAGCATTAGAATTCATCTTTTTCTGAGCTTATCCAGAGCTTCCCTTATCGCAACATTATCGTCAGCACGCTCCCTTTCTTGTTCCCGGTGGCCTGCTTGGTGTTCCTTCATTTCCTGACGTAACAGCCGCTCTCGGTACTGTTGATTAGCAGCTGTCATGTCAACTTCTAAATTCTCTGCAAGTAAAGGCAGTTCTTCAATGGCACATTCTAGTACGAGGATGTCGCCATGAACGCTCGCCGCTCTATTCGGAACCGTCCTCATTGACCATTCCCTATTGAAGAGTGCAACCCACTCAGGCGTGGGAGCCGCAGAAAGTTGGAAAGGAAATTTCTTGGAGTGTGCTCTGGAGCCATCACGCACCTGGGCCTGCTCTGGATTAGCAATAATAGTAATGGCTTGGAAATCAATGGGCATTAGCTTTCTCCTTTAGCTCCCGTTTTTCATCTCAGAGACTTCGCTACCAAGTCTCGGGACTCATAACAAAGTGGAAACGGTGTGGGTAAGTTGAAAAGATCTTATTGCAAGTATTCAGACGTATCAAAGAGTAACTGCGAACGTTCCGCTTGAGTGGCTCGCCCAGCAACCTTATTCGCAACCTATGTAGTCAGTTCGAATACTACTATATCTAGTCCAACCCTATACCAACTGGTCTTTTGATTCTGCCTGACCCAGGAAAGATCGCAATTTCCTCCTATATATATAAAATCAGGACTCCGCACTGGAGGTCCCTATATATAAAGGACAGTGGCTTCCAGACCGCGACTATGTCCAAAGATTTGTTGGCAATCTTTGGGAGACTAGGCTACTAGTGCTATAAGCTTGCAAACAGAAGCGCAGCCACGTCCTCACGCGATGGATATGCTTCATAATGTTCAATGAGTACACCGCACACAGACCTGACTATCGATGAATACCTCCGTGAACGGCTCATGCCGGTGGAAGGCTCGATTCCTCGTATTTCCGGAATCGAGATGTACGGGAATTCTGTTCCTGTCGAAAGCGTCGGCGGGGATCTGTTCGAATACATAAATTTCCAGCAACGCTATGACATCAATGCACGCATTCAGCAGGCACTGAAGTTATCAAAGGAATTTCTCGATCCGCTGCCGCCAGACGCCACACCACGTAATTCAGTAGATGATCACGTGCAGTGGATGAGGTCCAGACCGGACTATCGGTCCGAAATGGAAGTCGAATACAGATCTGCACGAAGCTCGGAAGAAGTACGGGTCGCCGAAGCTCTTAACGAGCTCCACAATACGGCAGGAGTGCTAATAGTTGACGCTCAGGGACACGGATTAATTTCGGCGAAGATTGCTTCAACTGTCCACGACACGTTTCATGCTTTCATGCTCTCCGAACTCGATCATCACGGAACGACGACGCCGGAGCTTTTTGAAAACCTGAACCTGCGTTTGGCGCATTCGGTTACAGCTCGTAATGCACTTGGTGTGAGTGAAGAAAATGCGCGCGAGATTGCGACTATGCTTTATGGCGAAGTGCATCCGTACGGCTATTTCCGATTTGTAAATTTTGGACACCCGCCACCGCTGGTGTTCTCTGCCGAATACCGAAAATTCGTGGAGCTGGACAAAGATCGAATGGTCCAGTTCCTGCCGTTGGGTTTGCAGATCCCCTCAGATCATCCGGATCGTAAGCGGTATTTCTCGATGCGACTTCGGAGCAGGCCGGCTAACTCGTCCGATGTTGCCGAAATTACGTTAATGAGTCCGGGCGACATTCTTTTTCTCTATACCGACGGCGTCTATGACGGAATCGATGATGAGGAACGGCAACACCTCGAAGTTGTGATGCAGGAGCACTATTCGAAATCAGCTCGAGACATCTGCAATGCGCTGCTGAAACACGCGACAAAAGACGACGACCATCTGCGGCAGACCGGAGAAGTGAACCGGATTGACGACAAGACAGTCTTCATCATTAAGCGTGAGTGAAGGACCTTCAACGCGTGCTCGACGATACGGGATACCCACGTTCCAACCAGCCGTCGAGCCCACCAGCGAGCGGTCGCACGTTTGTGATTCCTTGCCGCTTTAATGCCAGCGCCACACGGGCGCTCGTCGCTTCGTTTGGTCAAGAGCAGTAAAGCACCAGAGTCTTTCCACGCGGTAACTCTCCGCCACGTTCTTCAAGTTTTTCAGCAGGCAATCGCAGCGCGCCAGGTAGAGTCCGAGGCTCGGCCTCGTCCTCCAACTCGTGGCGAAGGTCAACGATCATGACGTCTACGCCTGAGTCCAACTGCGCCTTCAACTGCTCTGGAGTTATGCGTGCTATGCGCAGCGAGCGAAGGAATCTGCGTCGCTGCGCGTACTTCCATCCGACGTAAGCCGCAAGGCCGCCCACTAAAAGAACTGTCAGCAAGCCGCCGAAGCGGGAAGCGTACGCGAGGACATCTTCCAACTGATCGCTGAACAAGTAGCCGAGCAGTTCGAACGTCCCGATCCAGACCAGAATGCCTAGTCCATCAAAGAGCAGAAAGCGTGAGCGCGCGAGTCCGTAAACTCCGGCCATCGGCGTGGCCACAGCGCTGATGCCGGGAACGATCTTGCCGACGATCAAGGTCTTCGCGCCGTATCGCGCGAATGTATTCTCGGTGCGTCGTACGCAGTAGTCAGGCTCAAGTGAGACGCGGCAGAGGAACTGAAGGACGCGAATGCCCCGCAGTCGCCCAATCTCGAACCACACAATGTCTGCGATCATCGCCGCGCTGAAGGCGACGAAGATTGCCGCGCCGAAGCTCAACTGACCAGCGTGTGCGAGCGCGCCTGCGGCTACGATGAAAGGTGTGGAGGGCAGTGGCACCCCGAGTTGCTGTGCCAGCACCGAGGCGAAAAGCACGATGTAACCGTGCTTGACGAGGTATTGAAGGGTGTCACTCATGCTGGTAATGATTCACAGATACCTTTTCCGGTAGTCTAACACTATCAGTATTTTGTTCCCGAGCAGCGGACAGCAATGGGTCACGCTGTTAGGCGGGCTACGATACCAAGGTATGATTGAATCGCCTCGGGTGCGCGAGTGTCGAACTGCAACGAGTCAAGCTAGCGTTGTGGAAGGCGAGTGCGGTCGAGACCTGCGTTCAAAACCAAGGGTCAGTCTGCCTGTTAATAAATACGGCAGCCGCGATCTTATCGGCTACCAATGGCGACCTCCATTAAGGTGACTTCTTGTCTCTGTCCCCCAGCCAGAACAAACCGTCGATTATCAGTCGATCCTGAATTGTGTTTTCGAAGGTCGATGACAACGTCTTATTGGTAGTGTCATACCTGTGCTCATAGTCAATATCATTGTGTCCCATGTTGAGACAGAGCATCTTGTAGTTCTTGTTGGTCCAGACCACGGGATAGTACCCGCTGTGCCAGATCTCGTTCTGTTTTGGACCGGTACCCAACGGAAAGCTGGCTGAGTCGATGGAGAGCAGAATGTCGATGTCAGGGTTCTGTCGCAGATCTTTCTCCCATCGGTACCACTCGTTTGGCGAAGACTTGAAGGTCTCAGGTAGATGGTGAGTTGCCGGATGCCTGCGATCTTCGACCCGTAGAATCGCTGACGTAGGTCTCCATGTATTGCTGACGTATGAACCTGATCCGAGAAAGATGTTTTGGTACCAGTCCCAGTTTGCAGGGTACGCTGAAGGTGTCAATGCAAAGCCGGCAAAGTGAAAGCCCATCCACGCTCCGCCGTGCTCCATGTACGCCTGAAACGCAGCTCGTTGTGCAGGGTCTTCGGGACGAGTATCCAGAAAGATGACTACCTGATATTTGGCAAGAAAGTCTGAATTCAGATTCTGCCAATCGGATGTGGATTCATAGCGGAAATTGTATTTCGCCGCTATTTCAGGAAACCAGCGATTGGCTTCATTCACAAAGCTGATATGCGCCGGATCCTGTTTAGCGGTAAAGAACGCTATGACTTTGAACTTTGGTTTGCTGTTAGTAGCGTTAAGCGTCGAACAGATGGAGATGAGCACTGCAATGCCTAACGTCCTGAGGGCGTTGAAGGCAAACATAGTGAAGGTCGCATTCATGCTCATCCGCGTCTTGAGGGTTTTTATTATGCACGTCTTTTGCCAACTATTAAAAAATTAAAGACTTAATCCTGTGAGCAGTATTCTTATCTATTAAGCTGCTTTACGTTTTTGAGGTGAGTACGAATTGGAAGGAGCTCGAGTGATATCGTGGCGTTTGATTTTTCGCGCCAGAGTTTTGCGGTCGACGTTGAGAATTCTCGCTGCAGCTTGTTGGTTCCAGTTCGTGTGAGTTAACAGTCGCTTAATATAATCAGCTTCAATGTTCGCCAATGAACTGAGCTGCGGGAGATCTTCGTGCAGCGTGCCATTATGAATTGGCTCAATTGTAGACATTCGATGATTTCTGATACGTTCGGGCAAATCTTGAGGTAATACGATTCCGTCACACATTGCTGCGGTTCTCATAACCGTATGTTCCAGTTCCCGCACGTTGCCGGGCCATGGGTAATCAAGAAGAATTTCCATTACCTCAGGCGACAACGTAAAGGGTGTTTCCGTAACGACTCGACGTTGAAAAGCCTCAATAAGCAGCGGAATGTCTTCCCGCCGTTCACGCAGTGGGGGAAGTTTTATCGAAACGGCATTTAAGCGATAAAACAAATCCTGCCGAAACCTACCATCGGCAACCTCCTGTTCTACATCGCGATTGCTGGCGGCAATTACTCTGACATCAAGATGTCGTACTTTATTTGAACCTACGCTTCTGACCTCACCGCGTTGTATCGTGCGCAGCAACTTTACCTGAAATGACAAACTTGTCTCCGTGATTTCGTCCAGAAAAATTGTTCCGCCATCGGCCTCGTCCCACAGTCCTGGACGCTGGCGATCGGCGCCCGTAAATGAGCCTTTCTCGTGACCGAATAGCTCCGCCTCGATTAGTTCGGTTGATAAAGCGCCGCAGTTGAGCGCCACAAACGGACCATTATGCCGGCTGCTGCGAGAGTGCAGATTTGCGGCAACAATCTCTTTGCCAGTGCCTGATTCACCAGTCAGAAATACCGGTAATGAGGTGGGAGCAATTCGGCCGACCAGTTTCATGATCTCTAGAAAAGAACTACTCTTGCCTATTAGAGTCTGAGTGATTTCCCCGTGAGTAGCCGGCTTATTAACAACAAGATTAGGTGAACTATTGAAGCGCTGTTGAAACCTGCTGCACAGCAGCTGGAGATCCTGCAAACTTAATGGCTTCGAAAGGTATTCGAATGCACCCGATGAGATGGCATTCAACGCGCCTAACGCGGTGGCGTGTGAGGTGGTCCATACAACTTTAGTAATTCGCGAGCTTTTCAGCACGCCCTGGACAAAGTCCAACGCGGGATTTTGATGAGGCGATAGCTCACAGATGACGAGGTTCCAATCACTTGATGAAGGCAACAAAAACGTTTCTGCATCACTTGTTGATTCTTGCACGAGCCAACCTTCGGTTCTAAACACGGACGCGATGAAGGACCGTTCTGAGTAATCATCCTCGATAACCAGTGCTTTAAGAACGCGATTCATAGGACCGGCACGATCACGCCGCAACGGCAGCGCGAGATTCTTGAAAGTTAATCTTTTGACTAGATTCTCATCCGCATCATAAAAGGATTGGGGAAATATGCACCAAATCCCTTTCTATGCTTATCGCTTAATTGTTCGATAGTAGATGTAGGGATCTTAGTTCGTAGATGTCAGGAAAATCCCTGTATCTAAAGATCTTCCTGACACTGTATACTACCGCCCGTGAGTTTTCTCTATCAGGGACGAAGGCCGTCTCCAACTCCCAAAGGCCGATTTATTCGTACCCAAGAATTGCGCCCCAAAATCATACTCGTTCGTTTATAGATCGTTTAGATCACTACACAGCCTACACCCAGCGTAGGCTTACGCAAGATCGAGTCACATAAAGCTCTCGACTTGCCCCAATTCTCCTCGCCCCAAACAGGAGGATCCTTGAATCCAATCCTCGTGGTGGCTGGCGCCGAGGCGTGTCGTCAGCGACTGGTCCAAGTACTGGTTCAGGCCGGTTATCGCGTTATTGAGGCCGAAACTGGAAGAACTGCGCTTAGCATTGCGCAACATAGTGCGCCCAAACTCATCCTCATCGCCATTGTTATGCCCGACATCGGAGGCTTAGAGATTGCCGCTCAGCTTCAAGAAAACTTTGGCAGGGAAGCCCCGCCAATAATCTTGCTTGGTGCACTACCGCCAATTGGTCTTAACGATGAGCCCTTGGCGTCGTTGGTGAGTGGCTATCTGAATATGGATGTTTCACCCGTAGAGTTGCTCGCAACGGTGCAGTCACAGTTAGTACTCAGCTCCTCATGAAAGCGTTCGAGCGGTTATCTAACATCTCAATGTTGACCTCTCCCTCTCCGGGCACTGAGGTCAACTCAGCGCGCATACTTGTTGTTGACGACGCAGAGGAAATAAGAACCTTTTATTCCAGCCTGCTTGAGCTTGCCGGATATGAGGTTCTTTGTGCGAGTACCGGCGAGGAATGTTTGAGGCTGGCACTGGAACATCTTCCTCATTTAGTCCTGTTGGATGTGGTTCTTCCCGATATTAGTGGGATCGATGTTTGTAGACAATTAAAGGAGAACGAACAGACCGCGGGGATTTTGATCATCCACATTTCAGGGATGCTCGTGTCAGCCGGAAATCAGGCAGAAGGACTTGAGGCGGGTGCTGATGGCTACTTACTTAAGCCAGTTGAACCGCAAGTCCTGCTCGCACATGTGCAGGCCTTACTGCGAACGCAGCGAACTGAAGAGGCTTTGCGTTCGCTGAAGGGCGAATTCAAGGCGGCCTTTGAGAATACTGTCGATGCCATGTTTATCGTCGATGACAGGGCAATTTGTATCAATGTAAACCCGGCTGCCTGTGCGCTCGCTGGCTTAATAAAAGACCAAATCGTCGGTCGTAACTTTCTGGACCTGATAGGACCAGGTCTTTATTGGGAGGATTTAGAACTTGGCTGGCAGCAGTTCCTACAAAACTTACACCAGAACGGTGAATTCAGGTTCTTTCGTCCTGATGGTTCAAATTTGGAAGTTGAATATAACGCAAAAGCGAGATTTCTTCCTGACCGGCACCTATGGGTGATGCGCGATCTGGGACCACATAAAAAGATCGAGCAAGAAATCGAAGAAGCGCGCGACCAAATGGAAGAGAATGTACTGCAAAGGACTGCCGAGTTAATGGCGGCAAACATTTTTCTTAAGCGTGAAATTGCCGACCGAAAGAAAGCTGAAGAAGCGTTGCTGGCAGCTACTGCGGAATGGGAACAAACATTCAATGCCATTCCCGATCAAATCTGTGTCATGGACTTAGACGGAGTGATCCACCGTGCCAACAAGGCGATGCGCGCTCGCTTTGAGCCAAGTCATGGCAATCTGGTTGGACTGGATCACAAAAGGTGTTACTGGGGCGAGGAACCGCCGAATAACTCACCTTTCGCCAAAGTCCTTTCTAGTGGAGCACCCACGGTAATTGAAACTACCTTCCCGGAATTGGAAGGTAGCTATCTGGTAGCCAGCTACCCGCTTTTTGATAGCCGAGGGCAACAATGGGGAGCCGTATCGGCAGTCCGGGACATTACTGAGAGAAAACGTGCGCGGCAAGCATTACGCGAGATTGAAGAGCGCTTTCAACTACTGATTGAAGGAATCCCAGATTACGCGATCTTCATGCTTGATCGAGACGGAATCATCGTCAGTTGGAATGAGGGAGCCAGACGCATTTACGGTTACGAAAACCATGAAATAATTGGGAAACATTTTTCGTTTTTTTCTCCGCCGGAAGAGAGGGATGCAGGACGCCCGGGGAGCGCTTTGCAGGCGGCCATATTTAATGAGCGACATGAAGAAGAAGGTTGGCGCCTGGCGAAGAATGGACGAAAGTTTTGGGCAAATATGATTTTGAGCGCCTTGCGTGATGATGAGGGCAATCTTCGTGGCTTTTCTAAGGTAACTCGAAACATTACCGAGCAAAAACAAACTCAGGCTGCTCTTAAGCAGGCGGAAAAAAAATACCGCGACATTTTTGAATACGCGATCGAAGGAATTTTCCAATCGACGCCAAATGGACAATTCATCTCCGCGAATCCGGCCATGGCTCGCATCTTTGGGTACGCTTCGCCAGAAGAGTTAATAGACGATCGACAGGACATTGAACGTGAACATTATGTTGATCCAGAGCGCCGTACACTTTTCAAGAAGCTGATTGAGGAAAAAGAAAGCGTTTATGACTTTGAGTTGGAAGCATATCGTAAGGACGGCACAAAGATTTGGACCGCTGAAAGTGTGCGTGCCGTTCGCAACGACGACGGTGTTCTGTTGTATTACGAGGGGATAGTTGAAGACATTACTAAACGCAAACAAGCAGAAGCAGAACGGGTCGAGTTATGGCGTCGATTCGTGAGGGTGCAGGAAGACGAGCAACGTCGCATTTCACGAGAGTTACACGATGAGATGGGAGGCTCGTTAGCGGCGATTTTATTAGGTCTTAAGTCTCTTGGAGAGACTGTCCAGGATGAAGCGGCCAGTGTTTGTATCAAGCACTTACAGGAGATAACCACGGGGATGGCTGAAGAGATGCACAACCTGGTTCGAGAACTGCGGCCAACTGCGCTCGACGACCTGGGTCTACAGACCGCAATGTCAAACTACGTTGACGAATGGAACAGGCGAACTGGGATCACAATAGATTTCCACGCGAATGGGTTCTTAAACGAGCGGTTATCAAATCAGTTGGAAAGCAGTATCTATCGGATCGTTCAAGAGTCACTAAACAACATTATCAAACATGCTAAGGCGCAAAACGTGAGTATTATCCTGGAGAAGCGTGACACTCGAATCCTTCTCATTATTGAAGATGACGGTCTCGGTTTCGACTCGGATGCGTTATTGAGAATTCCCGCCAGGAATCGCGGGGTCGGTTTATTGGGAATGAAGGAACGCATCGCACTTGTAGGCGGATCATTTAACATCGAATCGACTCCTGGCGTGGGCACTACCGTACTAGTACACATTCCGATTTCATCAAACCACCGTGAGGCTGAATTGAATGGATAAACTTCGAGTTTTTGTGGCGGATGATCACGCAGTGCTTCGCGATGGTTTGAAAGCGCTGGTCAATGCTCAGCCCGACATGGAAATCGTAGGGGAAGCGGATAATGGTCGCACCGCGCACGAGCAAGCGAAGGAATTAATACCAGACATCCTGTTGATGGATATATCGATGCCCGGGCTGAATGGAGTCCAGGCAACGGAGTTGATCAAAGCGGATTGCCCGGAGATCAAGATCCTCGCTTTGACTGCCTACAAAGATAGGAGTTACTTAAATCAATTGCTGAAGATCGGCGCCTCTGGATATGTACTGAAGTTATCGGCAGCCGACGAGCTAATCGATGCAATTCGAGCAGTGGCAGCTGGCGGAATTTACCTTGATCCTCAAATGGCCGATCGGATTACCGAGGAATATGTTCGTTCGCAGTTCCTCAAAGGCGAGGTCAGACAGCGAGAACTTACGGCACGTGAGGAGGAAGTGTTACGACTGATAGCCCAGGGTTACAGCAACAAAGAGATTTCGAACGAGCTTAAAATTGCAGTAAAAACGGTCGAATCGCACAAAGCGAATATTATGCAGAAGCTGGAACTCAAGAATAGGACCGAGATCGTTCGTTATGCTGTTCGACAAGGATGGCTGCAAGATACATAGACAATTCGCGATTGCTTCCGGCTGAAACCCGCTTTACGCCTCTTGCCTTTATAGCACACTGGTCTCTTTACCGACTCATCGCACAGGGACTTCCCTGACGCACCGCCCGTTGTTTCCCTGATAGCCAAGGCTCTGTTCTGGAGAAGATGATAGAAGTGGGCCAACGCCTGGGCCCAGGTACTCTAGAACAGGAGCATTGATGGCGACCCCACCTCTGAATGTCTCATCCTCGATCCTCGAGACCGAGTCGACAAACCAACATACCAAAGTCTTACTTGTTGAAGACAATCCGATGGATGCTCAACTGGTTTGTTCCGCGCTCGCGGACTTGCGTGACAAAGATTTATTCGGACCAGTATTTCATATCCGGTCTGTTGAGCGACTGGCGGATGCAAAAGCGTGTCTCCGGGAAGAAGCCTTTGACGTCATTCTTCTTGATTTGTCGCTGCCGGACAGTGAAAGCCTGGATTCTACGTTTACGCAAATACACAATTTCGTTCCCGATGTACCCGTGATTCTGTTAACGGGATTAGGTGACGAGCTGCTTGGTTTGAAGATGGTACGAGGAGGAGCCCAGGATTATTTAATTAAGTCTAGAGTTGAGCGGTACGTTTTAGTGAAGGCAATACGATATGCGATCGAACGACAGCGAAGCGACCGAGCTTTGCGAAGAAGTGAAGAAGAATTCCGGTCGATTGTTGAGACTACTCGAGAGTGGATTTGGTCAATCAATCTCAACGGAATCTTGACTTACAGCAATCCAACAATTGAATCAATCCTCGGCTACAAACGGGAGGAGTTACTTTACCACCCGACTGTCCAACTGATTCATCCAGAAGATCGCGAAGTGTTCACATCTCATCTGGCGAGAGCAACCGAGAATAGATGCGGTTGGACCGAATTGAAGTTGCGATGGCGCCATAAGGGGGGTGGCTATCGATGGCTCGAGGGCAATTCGGTTCCGATGTATCTCGGCGACGATTTGTTGATCGGGTTTCGTGGTTCGGACCGAGACATTACCGAACGCGAAATGGCAAAAGTCGCGCAAATGAAATTGCAATTGAAACTAATTGCGGTTCAGGAGGCAGAACGACATAGGCTGGCCCGTGAACTACACGATCAAATGGGACAATCGATTGCGGCATTGATTCTGGGATTAAGCTCTCTAGGTCATACCGACGAAACCAGTGACGCGGCAAAACCACAACTTAACCAATTGAGGCGCCTGGCAAACGATTTAGCACGCGATGTTCATACGCTGGCTTTGGAGCTCCGGCCAACAGCGCTTGACGATTTGGGGTTAGAAGAGGCGCTCTCAAACTATCTGGCGTCGTGGTCCAGCCGGTGGCAGATCTGTGCAGATTTTCATAGTCATGGATTTAATGGCGAGAGATTGCCATCGCATCTTGAAACAACTGTATATCGCATTGCACAAGAAGCGCTTACAAATGTTGTTCGTCACGCCAGGGCAGAGACGGTAAGTTTAATTTTGGAACGAGCAGACGATCGCGTGGTCGCGATTATTGAAGACAACGGATGTGGTTTCGATGTGGACACCATCACGAAGAATCCAGTGAAGGATCAAAGACTTGGAATATTGGGAATGGAAGAACGGGTTGCTCTGGTCGGTGGATATCTGACACTTGAGTCGACACCAGGCGGAGGCACTTCTGTTTACGTGCGAATTCCCATCTCATGTCAACCAAATGGAGAACTCGCACAATGGACAAACTAAAAATTCTTATCGCGGATGATCACGCCTTGTTACGAGACGGACTCAAAGCGCTCGTTAATGAAGAACCGGACATGGAGGTAGTGGGTGAAGCAGAGAACGGGAGAGTTGCTCTAGAAAAGGCCAAGCAGCTGGAACCTCACATAGTGTTGATGGACATTTCAATGCCTGAGATGAATGGGGCGCACGCCACCCGCCGGTTGAAGCAACTCTATCCAACAATAAAAATATTGGCCTTAACGGCACATGAGGACAACTCCTATTTTCGCCATATGCTGGAGGCAGGAGCTTCAGGGTTTCTCTTAAAGCGCGCAGCTGCTGAGCAACTCATTCAGGCAATCCATATTGTTGCAGGAGACGGTTGTTACATCGATCCAAGTTTTGCCGGTAAAGTTCTCGGAAATCTCATTCGGTTCCCAGCGACGTCGAAGTCCGAACCAGACAAACTCAGTGAGCGTGAAGCCGAGGTTTTGCGGTTGACAGCCTGGGGATATAGCAACAAGGAGATCGGAGCCCGGTTAGACATCAGCGTTAAGACCGTAGAGACATATAAGAGCCGGCTGTCCGAGAAGTTACAACTTACAAGTCGGACGGAGATGGTTCGATATGCGGTGAGACAGGGATGGCTGGAAGACAGCTGAGAGCGGCTTCTTTGATCCCCTTTCAATTGCGAAATCTCAACGCCTTTTACCCCGAATGAAAATGCGGTTTTCAATCAGAACGAAATATGTTGGGTTGTTATTGGGCGCCTTCGCTCTAATACTCGTAGTCGTTTTCATTTTTGAATGTCAGGTGCTCGATGCTGCAGTTTGGTGGATCGGTTAAAGCCTAATTTGTTTGAGGAACCAGCATGAGGATTCTAATCGTCGATGACGATCTGTTTTCGCGAGCTTTACTTGACTCAACGCTCAAAAGCCTCGGCCACGAGACGGTACTTGCTTCAGATGGTCAAGACGCGTTTGAGATTTTTCAACAGAGCTACTTCCACGTGGTCATATCTGACTGGATGATGCCCATTGTGGATGGCCTTGGGTTGTGCCGTTTGATTCGTGACCTCAAGACGACGAAGTACAGCTACATCATTCTGTTGACCGCGCTGGGGGGTAGCAAGGCATATCTGGAAGGACTAAAAGCAGGAGCGGATGATTTCCTTACCAAACCTTTTGAAGAAGAGCTACTGGCAGCGCGTCTCGCTGTAGGCGAACGAATACTGAAAGTGCAGGAAGTTAACCGTCAGCTAGCTCAATTCATCTTGATCTGTTCTTACTGCAAGAAAGCGCGCAACGATGAAGCGAGTTGGGAAAAACTCGAAGCATTTCTAATGCAACAACCGGAATTAAAACTTAGTCATGGTGTCTGTCCAGACTGCTACGACAAAATAGTTCGACCGCAACTCGCAGAAGCTCGCCAGGCATGGCCCATCGCTCAAGAGCCCCATATCTCGTAGGGGATACGCCTGACATATCTCGTTTTCCCTGATAGCAAACAAACTCCCAAAAGCGATAAGGATAAATAGGCAAACACGCGTGCGTTTGCTCTCCCGGTGACTTAGGAGCCCTGACTAAGAACCAATCAAAGCTCTGGCACAAGGCTAAGTACTCAGTAGACACAGATGCTCCTAAGGCGCCACCAAGATGCGTTACAACTACCGCGCACCCTCCTAACCACTTCCCGCTAAGGAAAGTGCTTGCAATTGGGTTGATAAAAGACCTGAGGTCCGATAGTTCCCCAAACCCAGGAAGTCAGAATGTCAATACACTCTAAACGCCATAGCTATATTGGAACCAGCAAGGTTGCCGGACACGTGCGAACGCAACTCAGCGGAAAAAGACTCTCCGCAACGTTCGTACGACTCCTGCACCTCCTGGTGGTTCTCGCTTTAATATCAGTTCTTGCTACGGCCCAAACCTCACAAACGACCGGATCACAATCTTTGAAAGAGATGAGCATTGAAGAGTTGATGGACGTCCAGGTGACTTCAGTTTCTCGGCGACCAGAGAAACTTTCGGAGACCGCATCGGCAATTCAGGTCATCACGAGCGAAGATATCCGGAGATCGGGAGCAACAACAATTGTCGAAGCTTTGCGTCTCGCTTCCAATTTGCAGGTGGCCCAGGTTGATTCAGGTTCCTGGGCAGTCAGTGCGCGTGGATTTAACAACACGACTGCAAACAAGCTGCTGGTATTAATCGATGGACGAACTGTTTATACCCCATTGTATGCAGGAGTCTTTTGGGATGTGCAGGATACGTTGTTGGAAGATGTCGACCGGATTGAGGTGATCAGTGGACCAGGGGCAACATTGTGGGGAGCAAATGCTGTTAACGGAGTGATCAGCATTACAACGAAACGAGCCCAGGCCACGCAGGGTTTTCTTCTGGAGACTGGTGGCGGCACACAACCGAAAGATTTTCTCAATCTTCGTTACGGTAATCATATCGGCTCCAATGCTCACTATAGAGTCTATGGAAAGGTCTTTGAACGCCAACCAACGAATTTTACGAATGGTCGTGACGCGCAGAACAACTGGACACTTGCCCAAAGCGGTTTTCGACTGGATTGGGACAAATCGCGGGCGAACAAGTTCACGCTGCAGGGTGACCTTTATGATGGCAACAAGAATCAACTTAACAGTTCCGATACAGACATAAAAGGCGGCAATGTCCTGGCGCGATGGTCGTTAGTGTTGTCTGAAGAATCAGATCTGAGTCTCCAGTTTTATTACGATCGTACGCATCGAGATATTCCGCGCGCATTTGCTGAGGACCTCTCCACTTATGACATTGATTTCCAACATCGTTTCTCGATAGGCAAGCGTAATGAATTGATTTGGGGGCTCGGATATCGCCTTATTCAGGATCGTATTCAGAACAGTGCCTCCTTAGCTTTTCTGCCCGCAGACGTGACTCGACGCGCTTACAGTGGCTTCCTGCAAGATGAAATAACACTGCTCAAAGAACGACTGAGCCTAACAGTGGGAACAAAGGTCGAGCACAACGACTATACCGGAACTGAATTTCAGCCGAGCGTAAGAACCGCATGGAAGATTGATCAACGCCAGACAGTATGGGGCGCGATCTCCAGAGCAGCTCGAACACCATCGAGAATTGATCGTGAGGCCTTCATTCCTGCATCACCACCATTCCTGTTGGCTGGCGGCCCCAACTTCCAGTCCGAAATACTGACCGCATATGAACTGGGTTATCGAGTTCGTCCCCAGGAGCGCGTCTCATTTGCTGTGTCGTCGTTTTTTGACGACTACGACAGTTTGCGCAGTCTTGAGCAAGTCAATCCTCCCAGGCCTTTGCCGGTAATCATCGGAAATGGACTGAAAGGAAAGTCCTGGGGTGCGGAGGTGACGGGCGACTATCTGATCACAAAATGGTGGCGAGTCCATGGTGGATTTACGGAGATGCGCATCAATATTACTCCGACTGAGACGAGCACAGATCGAACTCGAGGTAGTGGTGAGTCGCATGATCCAAACCGCCACCTGCTTCTACGTTCTTCGGTTGAGCCACTGAGAACGGTTCAGATCGACTCGACGTTCCGCTTCGTAAGTAAGATTGCGAATCAACAAGTCCCGAGCTATGCGGAACTCGATGCGCGTTTGGCCTGGCAGCCAAAGCCTTCCCTAGAGTTTTCCCTCGTTGGTCAGAATCTCCTGCACAACAGACACGCCGAGTTTGGCACACCGCTTAATCGGCAGGATATTTCACGAAGTGTCTATGGAAAGGTCGTATGGCGCTTTCTAAAACACTAGCTAACAGGCGACGCTCATGGTTGCGCAAAATGTTGACCGTGGTGTGTAGCGGAATCATCGTTGCGTTTTTGCTTGGCGAACGCACGCGCTCCGCACCAGCGAGTGAATATCAGGTCAAAGCTGCATTTCTTTTTAATTTCACCAAGTTCGTCGAGTGGCCGCCTACTGCTTTTGGCGATTCGAATACGCCTCTGGTGATCGGAGTGCTCGGTCAAGATCCGTTTGGTTCATATCTGAATGAAACTGTTCAGGGTGAGAGCGTGAACAGCAGGCAACTGCAGGTCGAACGATATCGTTCCGTAGCGGAAATCAAACGCTGTCATGTTCTGTTTATCAGTCGCTCGGAATCTGATCGGCTCAATCAGATTGTCGCTACTTTGAAGTACCGTGGAATTCTTACGGTTACCGACGCAGATGCAGTCGATACCGGAGTCATAATTCGATTTGTTAACGAGGGTGGACGTATTCGCTTCCGGATTGATTCGAGTGCGGCTAAGGCAGCGAAGCTAAGCATAAGTTCAAAGCTGCTGAGGTTGGGTTGAAACATGACCGACGGTTCATCAATTAGAAGAAAATTAATGAGCATTATTCTGGTCACGAGCACAGCGGTGTTGCTGCTGACTTGCGCATCCTTTTTCGCTTACGAGTTCTTTACGTTTAGGACAACAACAGCAACCAATTTGTCCACGATGGGCGCTGTGTTGGCGAGCAATGCCACAGGTTCTTTGATCTTTAACATACCTGAGGACGCAACCGAAATTTTGAGTGCACTCCAGGCGGAACCGCACATTCGAGCAGCGAGTCTCTACGACGCAAACGGAGCGCTCTTCGCAACATATCCCAAGGATTCGCCGGCTGACCGATTCCCCTCTGCTCCAGAGATCGACGGATACCACTTTCGAGATGGCTACCTGATCTCGTTTCAACCAGTGGTTCAGGGAGGAAAGCGTCTGGGAACTCTTTATCTCAAGTCCGATATGGACGGCATCTACGCTCGTTTTCGTCTTTACGCAGCCATTGCCGCCGCGGTGATTTTAGCGACTTCGTTACTCGCGTATGGGTTATCACGCCGTCTGCAATGGCAAATCTCATTGCCGATCCTCGCTTTGACTCAGACAGCCAAAGCCGTTGCGGATCGTGGTGACTATTCTGTACGGGCACAGAGAATCGGCACCGGCGAGTTTGAGACGTTGACCGACGCATTCAATCACATGCTTGAGCGCATTCATGAAGGTGACACCGCTCTGCGCGACTCGGAAGAGAGATTTCGTTCGGCGATGAGTTATTCGGCCATCGGGATGGCTCTGATTACACCCGAGGGAAGCTTGTTGGACGTCAATCAAGCATTGTGTGACATGATTGGCTATACAAGAGACGAGATTCTCTCGACCCGTTTTGAGTCACTAGTCCATTCAGACGATGTGGCGGCAAATGTAAATGAATTCCAGCGACTATTAAATGAGCAGACCAATGTATATAGAGTGGAACAACGGCATCTGCACAAGTCCGGCCAGGTGATCTGGGTTGACTTAAGCATGTCGATTGTCAGAGAGCAGACTGGTAAACCGCTTTATTGCATCGCTCAAATTCAAGACATCACCAATCGAAAACGCGACGAAGAGCTGCTCCTCAATCTCAACTCCGAGTTGGAAGAAAGAGTCCAGGAACGAACTCGAAAACTAAAAGAAGCCAACAGTGAGTTAGAAGCATTTAGCTACTCAGTGTCGCATGACCTCCGAGCTCCGTTACGAGCGATCGATGGTTTTTCAAGGATCCTGCTCGAGGAAAACGCTGACAAGTTGGATGAAGACGGCCGGCGTGTACTTGATGTGATCCGCCACAACACGCAAAACATGGGAAGACTCATTGACGATTTGCTTGCCTTCTCTCGGTTAAGCCGGAAACAGATGGAACCTTGCCTGGTTAACATGTCCGAGCTTGCCAGGGATGTCTTTGAACAACTTAAGCCGGGCTTTATCGATCAGAAGATCCACTTCAAGTTGTCAGATTTACCAGCTACCTACGGAGATCCGGCGTTGATACGTCAGGTCTTTGTCAACTTAATATCGAATGCTGCCAAGTATTCGAGGCCAAAACCCGAAACCGTTATTGAGTTGGAGAGCCATTCGAAAAATGGTGATTATGTTTATTCCGTCAGAGATAACGGGGTAGGTTTTGACATGGCCTATTCGAAGAAGCTTTTTGGCGTCTTCCAAAGGCTGCACAGTCTCGAACAGTTTGAAGGAACCGGTGTCGGTTTGGCGATCGTTCAGCGGATTGTTCACCGCCATGGTGGGCTAGTGTGGGCCGATGCCAGAATCGACGAAGGTGCAACTTTTTACTTTAGCCTTCCAAAGGAGAAAAAATTCGATGGAGACATCGCAACTGGTGAATGAGGTTGAAGTGCTGTTGGTTGAGGACAACCCAAGCGATGCTGAGTTGACGCTGAGAGCTCTTAAGAAGCGTAACCTGGCCAATAAGCTCTATCACGCTAAGGATGGAGCAGAAGCGTTGGATTTTGTATTTGCAAAGGGAACTTTCGAAAATCGGCGAGTTGAGAGTGGGCCAAAAGTCGTTTTGCTGGACTTGAAGCTGCCCAAGGTCGATGGCCTTGAAGTGCTGCGTTCCATCAAATCAGATGAGCGCACCAGGAAGATCCCAGTCGTGGTGATGACTTCGTCACGGGAAGATCGGGACCTCGAAACGTGCTATGAACTCGGAGTAAACGGGTATGTAGTAAAGCCCGTCGAATTTGAGGATTTTTCTCGAGCTGTTTCAGAGCTCGGCTTTTACTGGCTGTTGCTGAACGAGACTCCGAAAAACTAGCGGTGGTCCGGCTTTCTATGAACACGAACATAAATGTACTGATAGTTGAAGACCTGGTAGCAGATGCCGAGCTGATCGAACGTGAATTGTTCAAGGCTGGCATTACTTTTCAGTCTCGTCGCGTAGATACGAGGGATGCATTCGTGGCCGCCCTTGATGACTTTCAACCGGCAGTGATTTTGTCGGACTACAACTTACCCCAATTTAGTGGTCGCGAAGCCTTACGACTGCTCAAGCAGTCAGCACGGTCGATTCCTTTTATCCTGGTGACCGGTTCTTTAACAGAAGAAGTTGCGGTTGAGTGCATGAAAGAGGGAGCACATGACTACATCTTGAAAACAAGTCTCACACGACTGCCTTCCGCGATGGTAAATGCTCTGGAGAAGGCCCAGACGTTGGAAGAGATAGTACGTGCAGAGGCAGCTTTACATAGGAGCGAGGAACAATACCGGCTCATTGCAGAAAACACCAGCGATCTGATCTGCATGCTTGATGTTCATGGAAACTACACTTATCTGAGTCCCTCGTATCGCGAGGTTCTTGGTTATGCCCCGGAGTCGTTATTAGGCACGAGTTGCTTCTCTTTAATTCATCCTGACGACAGGAACACTGCGGAGGAGTGGACGGTCCATTCAGCTGCTAGTAAAAAGTCCGAGCGGGTTGAGCTCAGAATGAAACATCGGGAGGGCCATTGGAGAGTATTCGAGATTTTGAGCAATTGGATCTTCGATTCGAAGGGTCGTCCCGCGAAGGGTATCCTCGTTTCTCGTGACATTACGAAGCGTAAAGAAGCCGAAAACACACTGCGTGAGAGTGAAGAGCGAACACGGTTGATTCTTGAAAATGCACTTGACGCCGTTATCACTATAAATTCAACCGGAGCAATCGTAGGTTGGAATCCCCAGGCTGAAGTTACGTTTGGTTGGACGGAAAACGAGGTCTTACAAAAACACCTCGTTGACTTGATCATTCCCGAGGAGTATCGCGCTTCGCATACAAACGGTCTAAAACATTTCATGCTAACGGGACAAGGCGCAGTAGTGAACAACCGAATTGAAATTACCGCTCTTCGCCGGGACGGTTCCGAATTCCCGGTTGAGTTGTCAGTTTCTCCGATGCGCTCCGGAGATAGCTTCATATTCAGCGCGTTCATCCGGGACATCTCCGAACAAAAGAGAGCTGAAGAAAAATTACGACAAAGTGAAGAGCAACTGCGCCAATCACAAAAGCTTGAGGCGGTTGGACAGCTTGCGGGCGGAGTTGCGCACGACTTCAACAATTTGTTGACGGTAATCAGTGGTTATAGCGATCTCGTGCTTAACGATCTCAATCCGTCAGATAAGAATCGTTCTAAAATCGAAGAGGTAAAGCGTGCGGCCCAACGAGCGGCATCATTGACCCGTCAGCTGCTCGCCTTTAGTCGGAAACAGGTTCTGCAACCTACCTATTTCAACCTGAATTCGCTGGTTCTTGATATGGGTAAGATGTTGCAAAGACTGATTGGCGAAAACATCGAATTGACCACTTCCGGCGAGGATGCACCTGTCCATGCCGATCCTGGACAGATGGAGCAGGTTGTAATGAATCTTGTGGTTAATGCACGAGATGCAATGCCCGAGGGTGGGAAGATTACAGTTGAAACGGGAAGGATTGATGTCGACGAAGCTTACGCAAGCATGCACCTCAACGTGAAGCCGGGGCGTTATGTCTTACTCGCAGTCAGCGATACTGGCCTTGGGATCGATGCCGAGACTCGTAAGCATATTTTTGAACCTTTTTTTACAACCAAAGAGCTGGGCAAAGGAACTGGATTAGGGCTCTCGACTGTTTATGGGATCGTGAAACAAAGCGGCGGTGACATTTGGTTGTACAGCGAAGTGGGAAAGGGAACTACATTCAAAATCTACTTGCCGATTGCCACCGAGAGTCAGGACCAGACACAGCCGCAATCGATTGCCTCCATGCCAAAAGGAACAGAGACTATACTTATCGTCGAAGACGATTCACAGATTCGACAGCTAGCCTTCGACTGCTTAACTCAACACGGCTATAGCGTATGGTCCGCAGCGAACGGAGTGGAAGCTCTAAAGCTCATCGAGAATGCCTCAACCCAGGTCGATCTCATCTTGACGGATGTTGTGATGCCACAAATGAGTGGACGTGAATTGGCGGAGCGAATCAATACCCACCAACCAACGACGAAGATTCTATTCATGTCCGGATACACCAACGATGCCATCATCAAGCATGGTGTTTTGGACGCGGGAACATGGTTTATCCAAAAGCCGTTCGCACTTGACGATCTGGCACATCGGGTTCGAGAAGTTCTCGATAGTAAGACCAGTGATATTCCCTCACGGTTGCACGGCTCAAACCATGGTAGTTCGCTTCACTCGACAGAAATCGCCGGCTAGTAAGGCAGTTCGTGTCTAGGCTCGTAACTTCAGCGACCTATTTCAACGCGGATTCAGCATCAACCATCCTTCATGCCAATCACAACCGAATCTGAGGGAATTGGCTAATCAAAAACAGTCATATGGAGAAACTCAATGTCTACTGTCGAAAACGAGAAGCCAAGGATTTTAATCATTGATGACGAACCTCCTATTCGGACGATTCTGTCAGAGGCGTTGACACATGCATATGACTGCCAAACAGCTGCTTCTGCCGAACAAGGCCTGGAGCTATTACGAGCCAATGCGTTTCCTCTGGTCATAAGCGATATCAATATGAAGGGAATCACAGGTCTCGAAATGGTGCCTGAGATCCTTTCAATCGCTCCCGACACGGTCGTCATCATAATGAGTGGTGCGCAGACTATCGAGAATGCAGTCAGTGCTCTCCGCGTTGGAGCATTTGATTATCTGATGAAACCGTTTGATTTCAGACTTGTAGATGTCGCAGTGGGCCGTGCGATGGAGCATCACCGCCTCCGTGTAAGCAAAAGACAATACGACTTGGAGCTTGAGGAGAGAGTTCAGGAGAGAACCGCGGAGTTAGTCACGATAACGAAGCAACTCAAAACTGAGATAGCCGAACGCAATCGCGCGGAGGAACGGCTAAATTATCTCGCTTATCATGATTTGTTGACAGAATTGCCAAACCGTACCCTTTTCGCTGATCGCCTGGGTCAGGTGCTTGCCGCGGCCAAACGTGAACAACAACTCATGGCTGTGTTCATGCTCTCGATTGATAGGTTCAAGAGTATAGGCGAGACTCTTGGATCGGCATCAGCCGACAAACTTATTTGCGAAGTTGCGGAGAGACTTACGAGAAGCATGAGGGAAGGAGATACGCTCGGCTATTGGGGCACGAATGAGTTTGCCTTCTTATTTAATCCCCTCGATCAGAACGAGGATGCAATTCAAATCAGCAAACGGTTGCAAGCGGTACTCGAATCACAATTCAATTTGAACGGTGATGAAATCTACATAACGAGCAGTATAGGGATTGCACTATACCCACTGAATGGGCCAGACGAATCCACCCTCATGAAGAATGCCGGAGCAGCCCTGGCTCAAGCTCAGCAGAAAGGTGGAAACAATTATCAATTCTACGCTGCTGATATGAATGCGAAAGCCTTGAAACGCCTTTCGTTGGAAACGAGCCTTCGACGAGCAATCGATCGAGAAGAATTTGTTCTTCATTATCAACCAAGAGTTGATATCAACACCTGGCAGCTTGCAGGAGCTGAAGCCTTGATTCGATGGAACCATCCGGAAAGGGGTCTGATCTCGCCCGGTGAGTTTATTCCGCTGGCGGAAGAAACCGGACTGATTACGCCGATCGGTGAATGGGTCTTACGTAAATCGTTTGCACAAATGAAGGAGTGGGCTACTTTCTTAAACGTAATGACCGTCTCTTCGAATATTTCGGCCAGACAATTTCAAGATCCGAATTTCTTTGTATTGGTATTGTCACTCCTTGAGGAGATCGGCCTTGAACCAGAAAGGGTAGAGCTTGAACTTACCGAAAGCTCGATCATGACCCACGTTGATTCTGCCCTGCGCACACTCAATGCCTTACAACATGCCGGCGTGAGGATTTCCGTAGATGACTTCGGGACCGGCTTTTCTTCGTTGGGATATTTGAGACGATTGCCGATCGATGTCTTGAAGATCGACCGCTCTTTCGTCAACGATGCATCGACAGATCCCGACGACGCCGCACTGGTTATGGCGATAATTACGCTAGCTCATAACTTGCGATTGACGGTTGTTGCTGAAGGAGTCGAGACCGAGGAGCAACTGAGATTTCTTCACTTACTCAGATGTGATGAAATTCAGGGATACTTGTTTAGTAAACCGATCGCAGTCGAGGAATTCAACGGGCTCTTTCTTGAGCAAGAGCTCGGTTCAACGCCCTGGAATACTCTAAGGGAAAAGCTGGGCATCAAATCAGAGCAGCGACGGTTCAGTCGAGCAGCGTGAAACACTCATTAGCCAACATGACCAGTAATAGTTCGTACCTCACGACAAACTCCGATCGCCGTAGATACCCCTTCAAGTAGGGGAACTTCCCCACATCACCTTTACACTTTCCTGATAGTTAATCGCGCTCCGGCGAGCTACATTTCCGTTCGTGGAAGAGACTAGGCGACCACAACTATGGAGATCGTCAGCAAGCTTGGTTACAGCACATCAAAGGGCGATGATGCGTGCTGCTTTAGCGATCTCCATAGTCACCTTAATCGCAGGTGTTTGGTATTGGTATTTCTGAGTGGTTCTACCCACTCACACTAAAATAGATTGGAGATCTTGACCCCATGAGTTTTGGAAAGCAGATAAAGTGTCCGACAACTCAACAGACACTATCTTATATTGAAGGTTCACTGGGTTTCCTGGACGCACAAAGAGTAGCGCAGCATTTGCACCTCTGTGATTTTTGTGGCGCCGAAGCGCAATTACTTGCGAGGCACGCAACTAATGAAGGGGATCACGGCCCATGCCCAACACCTCCACTCATCAGCTTCCTCAATGTCAGGACCCTCGCTTCGGATACACCGCGGGTTTCGCAACGTCATGCCGCGTGAGTCGATCATGAATCAATTGACAAGTGAGCATAGACAATTTGAAAGAGTGCCTCTCAGGCTTGAGGTGGAATGGAACGGTTGTTCCAACGGCCAGTATCCCGATGTCACCAGTGATGTGAGTTTGGGTGGTTGTTACGTAGAGACCCTGAGTTCAGTCGCAATCGGGTCCGTGCTAAACCTGAAACTTCACTTACCTTGCAACATGATGATGTCGTTTCCTGGCGAGGTGCTTTATCACCATCCGACTATAGGCTTTGGGATTAAGTTTCTGCCACTATCAGTACCGCAAGTGCAAGCACTTAAGGCTTTGATAGAGGATTGGGAGCAACGGGCGGAGATCCTCGCCGCGTAAAAAGCCTGGCATGTAGTTGGGCAGCCGTTCAATTTTGAGACCTCTCAAAACATCTCGTCAGGGAACTCTCTCTCAATGAGTGACTCTCCTTACAACGATCACTCGATGTCCCTGATATACACCGTGAGCTCGACTAAGTCATAAGTAATACGGCGATATTGCCGACAGGAATCCTAATGCGGTTAGGATGTCAAACTTCTCGTTGATCGGAGATTCAAAAGTTGAACCCCTCCTCTTTAATATCACAAGCATCACGTAAGGCATTCTGGTTTCAGGTCGATTCGGCTCAGGATTATCACCGGCTGTGGATTTTTGTCGTTTGCTCTCTATTTGTAATTCTGGCTGGCTATGCCACGGGTTCAAGCGGACTTCTTTCGTCGATGTTGCTTCTTTCACTCGTGGTCCTTAGCCACGCTAATTTGACTCAACGAAGAGACCCCCGCCTCGAAAGCGCAGAAGTAATCCCTTCCCAAGCACACGCACGGTTATCGAAATCAAGTCAAACATTCGATCAGGAACAATTATTTAGGCGGGTTTTTGATCACGCTGCCGGCATGGCCCTCGTGAGTCCCAGCGGCCAGTGGGTAACCGTCAACCGCTCTTTGTGTGAAGCATTGGGTTACTCGGATGAAGAACTACCAGCAAGGTCCTTGCAGGAGATAGCACACCCTGATGACCTGGGCACGACTTCGATTCAACTGGAAGAACTAATTTCCGGTTCTATTCGATCTCACCAAACCGAACTGCGCCTTCTCCACAAACTTGGTCATCACGTTTGGATGTTACTCAATATTTCCGCAGTTCATAACCCGATGGGAATGGTCTCGCACCTAATCTTCCAATTTCACGACATCACGGATCGTAAAATGGAAGAGGAACGATTAGTTCATAACGTGTTCCACGATGCACTGACCGGTTTGCCAAATCGTGCGCTCTTCATGGATCGATTAAGGCTAGCTACTGAACGAGCGAGACGCCGAAAAGATCAGTTGTTTGCTGTGCTCTTTCTCGATCTCGATGGCTTCAAGGCTGTAAACGATAGCATGGGCCATATCATGGGAGATCAACTCTTGATACAGGTTTCACGACGCCTGAAGGCTTGTCTCCGCACAACTGATACGATTGCTCGTCTCGGCGGAGATGAGTTCACTATTCTTTTGGAGGACCTGGGTCTCGACGGTGTCCCAATCCGCGTAGTTGAACGCCTGCAAAGCGAGTTAGAACGTCCATTTAAAGTTGGCAGTCGTGACATATTCGTCACTGCGAGCATAGGTGTAACGTCGAGTAAGCGGAGGTATGAACGCGCCGAAGAGATACTGCGCGACGCTGACATGGCGATGTATAAGGCCAAGTCGTCTGGTAAAGCGTCCTACGAAGTCTTTGATCAAGAAAACCAGAATTCACATGCTGAGCTCCTGGATCTCGGAAGTGAGTTGGAGAAAGCGGCTGAGGATGGACAGCTCTTGTTGCATTATCAACCGATTGTCTCGTTGGAAACCGGTAAACTGTGTGCACTTGAAGCTCTGGTTCGTTGGCAGCATCCACAGCTTGGATTGATCTCACCGACTGACTTCATTCCCCTGGCCGAAGATAAAGGTTCAATTATCTCCATGGGAAACTGGGTACTTCGCGAAGCGTGCATCCAACTCAAGAAGTGGCAACAAGAGTTTCCTCTTCACAACTCGCTTGCCATCGCCGTGAATCTCTCCTGTAAACAGTTCATGCAAGCAAATTTGGTCGATCAGGTGATCGAAACACTACAGGAAACGGAAGTCGATCCCCGCAGTCTGAAGTTGGAGATCACGGAAACGACTCTGATGGAGAATATTGAAACAGCTGCTGCGGTTCTTCAACAATTACGAGCATTAGGAGTTGAAATTGCAGTTGATGACTTCGGCACTGGTTATTCCTCTCTTAGTTACTTGCACTGCTTGCCCGTCAGCTCACTAAAGATCGATCAATCATTCGTGAGCGCTATGGTTGAAAAGCGAGATCGCGTGGAGATTGTCAAGACAATCTTGACGCTGGCTCACAGTCTGGGCATCAGCGTGGTTGCTGAAGGAGTAGAAACGCTGGAACAACTCGTAGAACTTCGAAGTCTTCAGTGTGATGCGGGCCAGGGATTTCTCTTTGCAAAACCAGCTGACGCAGAGAAAGTTCAAATCTTGCTTTCCAACAAGAACCAGTGGCAAGGATTCATAAAGTCACTCGACTCCGATCATCAGTTTAGAGATACCGGATCACGTGTCGTGAGAAATGTTTTCGCAGAATTCCCCGCGCCACGACGTCTCCTTCGGGCAGTCTAAAACTAGCTTATGTCTGATTGGGTTTCGTGGCCTTTACAGCCAGAGACCTGGGCGAGATCTGTTTCAAAACGAACGGACTCGATGCTTTCATGCCAGCTTCAATTCGGCAGTGAGTAAGAGGAACCGGAATCGTTTAGAATCGCGGATCGTCATCGGTGTTTAGTGAAACCGAAGTGAACCTCTTAGACTAGCGTGAAATTAGGATTATTTTTCCGGCGCCAGATGAACCCGTCAAGCATGTAATGGGTCAGTTGCGGCAACGCCAGCAGCGGTACAAGCCAAATCTTAAGAGACTCCAGGTTCCACGCACTGCCGAATAGCCACGACCGATCGTGCCAAACTCCTCGATCCCAAAACATCTCTTCCACATAAGCCATCAGCCATAGTGTCAATAGAAAGAGGATTGGCCCACGAGCAAGGATACGGTAGGACCGAACCGCACTTGCGCGACGCAGGCTTGCATACCAGTAAACAAGCACGAGGTACGGCACGCCGTGAATAACTACATTAGTGACTGTGAACGCGTAATCGGAATTGAAAGCAACGATCCCTGCATACCAACAAAGTGCGGTCGTTGTCACGACGATGTCTTTTCCCGGGTTCACCTTTGCATGAACAATCAACCTATACAGTGAACGTGCTGCGTAGAGTAGAAGCGCTGAAATATAGACGGGCCATAACACTCGAGCAAAAGCAATGGGGACAGAGCTAAAGTCATCTTTGAGAAACCACCAGAAACGACGTGGCAAATGGGCATGCCAGTAAACGAGTGGATAGATAGTTGCTGAGTAAATGGCGAAAGAGTCGATTAGCTTACCCCAAACATCTCGCTCGTTGAGTCGAACGCGATAGAGGGCCACCCAACCATATTGTTGCCTGACGAAATGAAAGACGGCTAGATAAGCAAGCGCTCTCCAGAAAAACAAGCCACCTTCCGAATACAGCGCGACCCCGATCGCATAACCGGCGATTGGCACGGAACAATAGAGTAGGGGCCTTCTCTTTAGTTCATCAGTATCGAAATAAACTCGAAAAGCGGTCGCGTACACATGTGCGACGTCAATCAATAGTACAAAAGGAATCCAGATCCAGTCGGGTGAATCGTCGTTGAGAACACCAAGGCGTGCTCCAATCCAAAGTGCTAAAAGCGAAACTGTCGCACTGCCTAGAAATGCGAACAGATCAACTCGCGGCGAAAAGAGCCACAAGCGAGTTGTTTTCGCGTCTGTCGCACTGGTTGCCGATTGAAGCGATGTAGATAACTCCGCATTCATGGTGCTCTGTTGCCTGCGGCTTTGCCGCTGTCCATTGCGGAAAGGCTTTGCCTTTCCGATTTGGCCCAAAAAACCTTGCGGCTATGCCGCTGTAGTCACAGTCTCAAAGCCAGAGCCGGCTGCCGGGAATCCAAAGGCTTCTCGCTAAGGAGGGCGGCTTAGGCGCACGAGTAATTGCGGCTCTCACTTTGCGGTTAGGTCGCGCTGCGCAGACTGCGCAAAACTTCCCCCGCAGCACGAACTCCATGGTCAAGCGCCTCTTCAAACAATGCGATGCCGGAAAGATCTGTATGCGCAAAATGGATTCCGCGAAACGGAAGTTGCGCCAGGCTGCGCGCACCACTCCAAATAAATCCGGGTCGCGGTCTAATCATCGCATGTCCCCAACGCATTACATCGAGACGCGTGCACAACGACCGTATCGTTGGGTGGGCACGCTCCAAATCAGTTAACGCAATGTCAGCCCAACCACGACGATCCGTACTTAGCAATCGTGTTCGCGCAACTCGGGGATCAGCATCACAGAGCGGGTAATAATAGGTGAACACCGTCGGACCACGATCCAGCCCGCGTTGATGAGTAGCTACGACATAACCGAGCGCCGGACTCTCATATATGACGTTGTCCCACGCTAATGGAAACCCAAGATCCTTTGGTCTGTCGCTGAGCACGAGGTTCGCAACCATCCATGCACCGTATTGAAATTCAGATGTATAAGGTGGCGGGTCGTCGCGGAACGGCCGGATTAGATAGCGCGTCAAGAAATGAGGTGCGGCAAAGATGACTCGATCAGCATGGAAGCCGATTGGATTTCTGGCATCGTTATCAACTGCCACCACATCAAGACCATCAGTGGTTGGTATTACGTCAGTTGCAGAAAAGCCAAGGCGGACCTTCTCTTTGCTTTTATCGTACAAGTAGGAAACAAGGTGACCATTTCCCTCCGGCCAGGTAATTAAAGGTTGAGACTCCGCGCCTCGATGGGTTACTCGGGAGGCAAAGTAGAACAATCCAGCCCAGGCACTTGTCTGATCGATTGTGAGGCCGTAATCGTCACGACAGCCGTAGTCAACCAACCACCGCAGGCGAGGTGAATCGAGTCCGTGTGATTGCAACCACGTGCTCATCGAGATCTTGTCTAATGCCGTAACCTGCGCATCGTCACTGCTATTAGAAATCGGTATCGCAAATGCTCGACGTTGTTTGCTGTCTCGCCATTCGACCCAATTGCCGATTTCGGTGTTGAATTTGTCCAGTTGCGCGAGATCCTGTTTGTCGGCGCCTGCATGCAGGTACAGGCCTTCGTACCAGCGCCCTTTAAAAAAGATTCGCTCCTCCGGATCCCGACAAAGGAACTGCTCGGCAACGAGCGGGTTACTGTTTGCATCGGCACCTTCAATTACGCCCATCTCCGAGAGCAACGAAATGAGTGTCTTATTTTCTTTCAAGGGCGCAGGAACGTAATGCGCTCCCCAGGGATACGGAACGACGGCAGAGGGATTACTACCGCTTCTGGCAGTTCCACCCGGCGCTCGTTCAAGCTCGAGCAAGACAAAATTTTCAAAACCGTTCTTTTGCAGATGCCACGCTGCAGATAGTCCCGCAACTCCGCCACCGACAATCACCACGGCAGTTCGTTCCCATTTATCATTCGGCGGTTGTACTCGTAATCCGTCTCTTATCTTGTGCCCGATTACATCGGATGCGCCGACAATCTCTCCATCAGGCAACGAAGGCGCAACGCTTGACCTACAGGCCGAAAGCGCCACTGGTACCCCAAGAAACGCTGCCAGGATTTCACGCCTTGTAAAAAGATGATCGGTCGTCCTACTCATAATGTCGCCACTCGGATTCGTAATAACGAACCAATGCCTGGTTGTCCAAACGATTGATCTCGACTTCTACTGGTGACATGTCGGCAGGAATCACAAACATCGATGCAACTGAGTTGTCATCGAGAAAACGCAAACCAGAGAGAACATGCTTCGGTATTTGAAAGTCGTTCACACTCGCAAGCGCAAACCCCCAGATCCCAAACGACGGCACTGATGTCTGATAAGGGCGAACGTGAAAACCAGCCGCCTCGATTGTGCGTACGATGCACCAGTATGAAGCGCGCGCGAATAACGGCGATGTGCATTGAATAGTTACTGCGGCTGTTGGCGTGAGGCGCGCTTTCAGTAATCTATAGAATCGAGTTGTGTAGAGTTTGCCGAGTGCAAATGTATTTGGGTCAGGGAAGTCCACAATCGCAGCGTCAAACAGATCAGTTGCTTCTTCTAACCAGATCATCGCATCCCGGTTGATGACCTTAACTCGCGGATCATCGAATGAATGCTTATTTAGATCCGCGAGCGGCAGAAATCTCTTCGACAGCAAAGTCATATCGGCATCAAGATCAACTAACGTTACCTGCTCAACTTCGGGGTGACGCAGAATTTCTCGTAAAGCCAAACCATCCCCACCACCGAGGACCAACACTCGTCGCGGTTGTCCTGCGACTGCCATTGCCGGATGGACTAGCGCTTCGTGGTATCGATATTCATCGGTGGAACTGAACTGCAAATTGCCGTTGAGAAATAGTTGAAAGCCCGCACGCCCTCTGGTTATCACGATGCGCTGATAAGGAGTGCTCTTTGCATAGATCACGTCGTCCGCAAAGAGCTGTTCTTCTGCAAGAGTAGTCAGTGCGTTTGCCTTGATAATGCCGATGATCAATAGAACCATGACTGCAATAGCGCGGCCGCGCATTCCGGTAACGCTTCCTTTGATCAGCGGACGCATCAGCCACGTACCCCAGAGCCCTACAGCAGCATTTAAGATTCCAAACAACAAAGACGTTCGCACAAGGCCAAGTCGGGGCACGAGAAGAACTGGAAATAACATTGATGCGACGAGTGCCCCGATGTAATCGAATGCGAGCACGTGCGAAACGAGGTCTTTGAAGTTTAGGTTGTCTTTGAGAATCCGCATGAGCAGCGGTATTTCCAAGCCAACGAGTACGCCGATTGCGAAGACGACAAAGTAGAGGACAACGTAGAAATAACTAATGCGGGCAAAAGAAAGAAAGAGAAGGGGAGCCGAGAAACCGCCGAGAACGGCAATACCGAGTTCAACCTCGATGAAGCGACGGGCGAGTCCGGTGTCGAAGAAGCTCGACAACCAGGAGCCTACTCCCATCGCAAAAAGATATATCCCAATGATAAGTGAGAACTGTGTGACCGAGTCACCCAGGACATAACTGGCGAGTGTTCCCGCGAGCAGTTCATAAACCAAACCGCAGGTCGCGATGATCAGCACGTTTAGAAAAAGCAACGGCGTGCGATGCATTGAAAGTTCAACCCTGAATGGCTGCGGCTAAAACTATGGCGATGGCGATGATGATCGCCCCAATTAAGACTGCCATGGCCACATTTTGATCTTCCTCGATCTCCTTCCGAACGGAAAAAGGTGTGGCCTTTACAATGATCCAAAAGGCAATTGCAAAGATCACTATCCCCATCAGAGCGAACACCAGTGTCTGCAACACAAGTCCACCGAGTTGACTAAGCGGTACAGTTGTTGAAATCAGACTAGTCATTATTTGCCTCCATGGAAGCCGTAGTGCCAAAAGTGGAACGAGCGATATCCGTTTGGACCTCGGGCGTCAGCAGGTAACACTTCACGCGACGGCGTTCCTAATTCCCAGCCTAAGAACGACGACGCTCCAAAGAGGAGAATTACCGCGAGGCCAATTGCGAAATAAGCTTTACCTAACACTGGATCAGATTCCTTCCTACATTACTCGTCGGCGGAACTAGAACTTGAATGAGTGAACATGCTCTCCGACCAGCGCCGGCGTTCAAAATTAAAGTGCCAGAAAGCAATCCCCGCAGGAATGATAGAAATCGCAATCAGGGTCGCTAGAAAATTGAAAACCGAGGTGTGTCCCTGATCTACCTTGATAGTGATGTTGGCAGGCTCGGCGAATTGTGGCCCCCACTGTGCTTCCAGACGAAGCGTGTATTTGCCGGCCGGCAGCGCCGAAAGAAGTGTACTTGCAGACTGGCTGCCCTCAGTCCAACTTTCACCGTCCTCGACACCGTAGTAATACTCGACCGGTAGCTCAAACGTCTGAACGAGACCAGTGTCGTCATTGATGAAATCACCTGCTACGTAAATCCATGAATTGTTTACTCCTGATGTCCCCTGAACGCGAATGTTTCGTCGAGCCACGAGTTCAAATGCATCGCTGAAGGTGACCTGGGTGGCCTCAGCATTCTGCAGTGGCTCAAAATGAAAGCTCTTCGTCATCACGTCGTTTGAGCCGCTTGCTATGATTGTAACCAGGGCAGTGATCAATAAGATTGCTGCCAGCACGGCCCAATATGGATAAATGCTCTTATAGAGAAATGGTTGGTTAGGAGCGACATTCGATGGAGATTGAAGTTGTACGTTAAACTTCTTTTCGATTTCTTTACGTTGAACGTAAGTACCAAGTGACCAATTGACTTCGCCTGTTTCGAACTTCGAACCTTCTCTTCGGTTAACAGTCAGTTCCCGTGACAGCATTTCAGGAGGGTTCACATAATCGGTTGCCTGTACAGTTTCCCCAACTTCGACCTTCCAGTAGAACTCACCCATCACGTATTCGACTTGCGCTGGTGCATCCTGAAAAATCCTAAAGCTCTTGCCCTTGTATCGAATGTGACCGGCGTCTGAAATATCACCGGGCGCCACGCCCTGCACGAAACTCCAATGGTTATCACTGTTCACCAGCCAGCGGAAACCAATGTGCGGGTGATAAAGAAGGTATTCAGACCAAAAGTAACGCATGCCTGCGATCTCGACGCTTCTGACTACAAACCCAAGCACCATATAGTTGGCGCCATTGAACTCCGCGAAGCTTCCAATCTGAATATCCGGCTTATATTTTCCAGCACCGAGCGATTTCAAAAAACTAAGCTTCCCCTGATTGACGTCAATCAAACTATTACAGTTAGGACAACCAACACGTTCGGTACGATCCGGCGCATGGAGAGCGAGTGGACCACCGCAGTTCGGGCATGAGAGTGAGACGGCAGTGACCATGCGGGCCTCACGTTCTGCAGCACCTGCATCGGCAAGACCTAACTCGGCGAGCGTTACAATCTGTCCGCTATAAACTGTGGGGGGAGTATCGCTGTAGTCGATGGTGGCGAACATGTTTGCCGAGCCCGATAGGTCGGCATAGTAAAAGGTTTGTCCGGGAGTGAGTTCGTAAGGAATCTCGCCAATTGCACCGAGGGTTCTGGCGACGCCTATTTCAGCTACGATCGGAGGTGTGGCTGCTGGTATTGACCCAACTGACAAGCCGAGCCGGAGTCGATCAAGCGGGGGAATTGCAGTGGGATTAATTTTTTCCGCGAAGGTAAGATAGAAACGACCTTGAGCTTCAGCTAGCCATCCCGTTGATCCATTCGCAAACGTCGCATACCACTCATCCCAAACACCGCCGGCTTCGTGGCCCATCTGAGCGCGGCCGGTGAGCTCGAAGTTAACGCCGCGCCACGCACCATGAAGTCCTAGTTGGAGTGGTGATCCGGTCTCAGCGAGTTCAGCAACGCGACCAATATCACGCAATTCGCGGTCAGTGCGGGCTATAGCAGATCGACAATAGTTGCAAATGACGACGATGGATGAACCGCTTTTAAAACTGATGGGAGCACCACAGGAGGGACAGTTTGCTGTCAAAACACTCATGATTCAATCGCTACCTGGGACTTTGCCAAAAGTGGATCTGTAGTGACGTTACGTTCGACAATCCGAATACTTACGTCACGAGCGCCCAACATCTGCTGAAGCCGCTCGCACCAGGGCCATTCAGGGCGGTCGCGACAGCAGTAAAGATTGAACGTCGCTGAAGAAAACTCCGGGTAGGTATGGCACGTGAGATGAGACTCCGTCAGCAGGGCTAATCCTGTGACCCCTCCCGGCGTCGGAAATTGTCGCCACAATTGTTCACCGACAACCTGCAGACCGAGTTCATTAATGACTCTGGAAAAAATGGCCTGCAATCGATCGACATCGCGCAGGTATTCAGCGCGACAGCCGGAGGCATCGATTATCCACTCCTTGCCGACAATCATGAACAGTTACTTGGATTACTGCGACTAGATCTAATCAGTTTAGAAGAGCTGAATCAGCGCGCTGAGAATAGGACAAATGTGCTGCGCCTGGCAATAAATCTCGCGAGTAAAGTGGCGGTCGGAGATCGAAAATTTGACTTCACGGCAAAAGGTCGATATTCGCCAGCGCAAAGCATGATTTCGATTAGTTCAAATCACCTTGAGAGTTTGAGGCACACTCATCCCCGCCCAGGGAGGGCGTGTCTTCCAACCGCTAAGAGCACTAAGGCGAAAGCAAAACGAAACGACCCGCAACTAGAAGCGGTCGAGTCCTGCCTGGATCAGCCTTGGAGACAAACCCGGGGTGCGGTTTGGCGTTTCACTTTTCTAATAACGACCAAAATTGAATCGGGATCCGTGTGGGGCTAAATTGGGAAGCAGCCAAGGACTTAAGTACGTGATCGACCATGGGGACAAAAACCCCCACGCTCTCTTAAACGCTAAGTCGAAGCATCTAAACAAAAACCGCGATTTCCTGGTGATCGACGATACGAGGATCAAATTTGGTGCACCATGATAAGATTTGGTCACAGCTGGCGCTTAGCTAAAGCTCACAAAATTGTTGATTCTAAACGTGGCGGGGTAGCTCAGATGGTTAGAGCGTGGGATTCATAATCCAAACACGCTCAAATTCTTAACTATTCAAACCAAAACAGGTTGCAGCCACCGCGGGTTTCAGGGTTTCTTGATGATTCTTTATGCAGCTATATCGCCTGCGCGTGTCCTGTCAACCTGACGCCAACCCATAACTCTTTGCCGGATTCAGCCTTTGTTCCGACCCGGTAATCGCCGCTCTCTTCGTGCTCCGTTGGGCGTGCTCTGATCATCGCGATTTGTTCTTGACTGAGTCGCAGAGTGAATAGAGTGAGCTAAACCGATGAAGTTCTTTGGATTTTTCGGTAAAGGGATCGTGCGTGAGAAGATAGTCTTAGGTGAAGACCAGTGCCCTGAAATGACGGTGTCAAACGTGAGTCAGGTCCACTCTTCGCCCGCCCCACCAGACTTACTTTCTTTTCAAAATCCGAGCAAGGTGTTATCAACATCCCTATACTCTAGGAACCAGTTCCGTGCCGCGACGGCTACCGCAGCCACGTAGCCTACTGCCACATCGATCGATTTTATGGACCAGCGGGACGCCTCATTGTCATCCCATGTTGTGCGCACGAGCTGTGCAGGTTCGCCGGGCGCGAGTGTTACCTCGAATTGGTCCAGTGGCAATGACAATCCCATCCCAACTGCCTTGATAAAAGCCTCCTTACGCGTCCAGCAGTTAAAGAATGCTTCAGGACGCAAGTGTTTCGGCATTGCGTTCAAACAAGAAACCTCGCCCGGTGAGAAGAATCGGTTTGCAATGTCATCACCGGTGAATTCCGGTCGAATGCGCTCAATGTCTATGCCAATCTCACCAACGCGCGTCATGCCATAAATGGCAACGCCGTGGGAATGCGCCAAATTAAAATAAAAAGATTGTGAACCCCTACAGGAACCGGCGAGTTGCGGCTTGCCTTGTTCCCCATAGACAAACTTTATTTCTTTTGCAGGTATTTTGAGATAGCGCGAGAGAATCGCCCTCAGATATCCGCGCGCCACGATGAAATGTTTACGATCGCTTTCGAAGTGGAACCGGCCCGCGCGGACCAGCTCGTCGGCTGAGAGGAATTGTCTAAGTGCGTCTACGATTGTGGCGGTCACATCGAGCGAAGCACGCCAAACATGAACATCTTCCGCGCCGAGGGTTAAATAATGGGATAAGCCCGCCATGACGTGCGCTGGGTTGTCAGTAGACCGTGAAGCGTACTCGGAACTACAGCGTTCCTGTCTAAACGCCTGGCGTTCCATTTGGATTTGGTCCACCTGTGTCGCCGCCGGGCAAGATAACAGGAAGACGGCGCCACTACCTGTTCTTTGCTGCCTCTTCCATTTTCTTACGTAGGCTGAGTGGCCTCATATCGGTCCAGACTTCCTTGATGTATTCCAAACACTCGGCTTTGGTTCCGGTCTTGCCGGCATCTTGCCAGCCCAAGGCGTTCTCTCGATCGGCCGGCCATATTGAGTACTGCTCTTCGTGGTTCATCACCACCTTATAAATAGTGTTGTCCTCGCGTTCTTCACGATCCATGTCTGTCACTCCTGCCTGGGATTTGATGAGTAGTCCGCCATCAGGTTTAAACCTCCGCGTTTCGCTCGTCAGATGGCGAGAACCCATCTATAATGCAAATAATCAATTAGAGAAGCAACCGCGATCGTTTCGGGTCTATCCCGATCTTGCCAATACCTGAAACAATCCATGCGACCAGCACGCAGCCTCGCTATCGACGTTCAGAAAAGGCCGGTTCACCCAGCCCAGGGAAAGTGTGTTCACGAGTTATTTCAGCAGCAAGTGCGAAGCGCACCCGAAGCAGTGGCCGTCGTATTTGAAAAACAGCAGCTTACTTATCGGGAGCTGAACGCACGAGCAAATCAGCTTGCACACTATCTGCGAAAGCTTGGCATTGGCCCCGAAGTTCTGGTCGGAATCTGTGTTAACCGGTCGCCGATGATGTTAATCGGGCTGCTCGGGATTCTGAAGGCGGGAGGTGCATACGTTCCTCTTGACCCGGCCTATCCTCAAGAACGTTTGCGATTCATTACGGACGACGCGGCCACGCCAGTGGTCATTACTCAGCGACAATTGCTTTCATTTCTCCCACCAGGCGGGGCACACACCATTTGTTTAGATGACTGCAGAATCACCGAGCAGGAAAGCGAAGAAGATCTAAACTCGGAAACAGTTGCCCAGAACCTCTCACACGTAATTTATACATCCGGTTCAACAGGTAAACCCAAAGGAGTTGCAATTCAACACGAGAGCGTAGGCGCTCTCATCGACTGGGCAAGTACGGTCTTCTCATTCGAGGAATTGCATGGAGTGTTAGCCTCAACTTCAATCTGTTTCGACCTTTCGGTATTCGAACTGTTCGTTACTCTCAGTCTCGGAGGCCGCGTGATCCTTGCTGATAACGCTTTGCATCTCGCCAATCTAAAGTCAGCCCAACAGGTTACCCTCATTAACACGGTGCCGTCTGCAATTACAGAATTACTACGGCTGAATGCTATTCCAGAAACGGCAACTACTATAAATCTTGCGGGTGAAGCATTGAAGACTGACTTGGTGCGGCAAGTCTATAAACTTCCCCAGGTGCAGCGCGTGTTTGATCTTTATGGCCCATCAGAGGACACAACTTATTCGACGTTCGCTCTCAGATGTGCTGACGGGCCGGCAACTATTGGAAGGCCCATCTCGAACACGGAAGTCCATCTGCTCGATGCGGACCTTCAGCCGGTACCAGAAGGAGTGCCTGGAGAGATTTATCTTAGCGGTCTCGGACTGGCGCGTGGTTATTTGCATCGACCAGATCTGACGGCGGACAGATTCATTCCAAACCCTTTCACCCAGGACAGGTCAACGCGTCTTTACAAGACTGGCGATATCGCTCGGCATTTACCGGATGGAACTCTCGAGTATCTTGGACGAGTCGACAGTCAGATTAAGCTGCGAGGGTTTCGGATCGAGTTGAGTGAGATCGAGATACGACTCTCAAAGTATCCTTCGATTCGAGATTGCGTAGTCGTCGCGAGGAGCAATGACCGAGGCGAGAAGTTTCTTGTCGCATATTTTATCGCCGATGAATCACCCCAGGTTAGCGAGATGCGTAGCTTTCTGGCGCATGATCTTCCCGAGTATATGATTCCTTCAAGATTTGTTCGCCTTGACAAGTTTCCGCTGAATCCCAGTGGCAAGTTGGATCGACAAGCTTTGCCTGAACCTTCAACGGATCGAGCGATGCTTCCACGTGTGTGCATAGCCGCACAAGATGACATTGAAGTACAACTTACAACGATGTGGGAGGAGCTTCTTGGAGTTAGTCCCGTTGGCACAGAGGACAACTTTTTTGAGTTGGGTGGCCATTCCTTACTTGCCGTTCAACTCTTCACGGAGATTGAGAAGACATTCGCCAAAAAGCTACCGCTGGCGACATTATTTCAGACCTCAACCATTTCACAGCTGGCCGCAATACTCAGGAACGGAACCTTACCATCTTGGTCTTCACTCGTAGCGATCCAGCCAAAAGGATCAAGGCCCCCTATCTTCTGTATTCATGGTTGCGGCGCCCATGTATTTATCTATCGGCCACTGATGGCTTATTTCGATTCCGATCAGCCCGTCTACGGACTTCAGGCACAGGGTATCGACGGTACACGTAAACCTTTCACGCGAATTGAGGACATGGCGTCACATTACGTAAAGGAGATCCTCGAGGTTGATCGTAAAGGTCCGTATTATTTGGTAGGCGACACTCTCGGTGGACTAATTGCTTTTGAGATCGCACAACAACTAACCGAGCAAGGCAAAGACGTAGGTTTACTCGCAATGTTTGATACAGCTTGTCCGTTGCCCTTGTCGTTCGGTCCAAGAGCACTGTCACATTTGCGACATCTTAAAGAATTTGGACCAAAGCATTATGGGCTCTCTGTGGTTGGTTCGGTGGCACGAAAACTGGGTATCAGATTCCCGGAATATTCTGCGTCGGTTCAGTTGAGTTCCAAAGAACAGGAGTTTGCAGATGGGGTTTCAGCCTCTGGTGATGCCGTCCAACGAACTGAATGGGGGATCTATCTGGCTACACAAGTAAACTACCAGCCTCCACAGCGGCAGCTTCCCGGGCGAATCACCTATTTTCTAGCCAGGGATAACCGGTACGGAAAAGGAGAAGACGACAACCGGTTAAATTGGAGGAGAGCGGCTGCCGAATTTGAGGTTTATGAGATTCCCGGCCGGCACGATACGATGCGAGAGGAACCCTTCGTTGCCGATCTCGCCGATAAATTCACTTCCTGTCTTCGAAAAGCCCAGGAACGAAATACCTGATCTCAAAAACATTGACGGAGGAGATCGCCTTCATCGAGGAGTCGAGGGTGGCTGCCCCTATTGCGACCGGCAGATAAAGTTTCATCAACTCGGTCTGGCTTGCACAACTTCGTGTTGGTTTACGATTGCGCCGAGAGCAACAACAATTTTTCGCTGGCCGCTGAAAGGATTTCGGGAGTGTGCTACCAGCATATTGTTGAGCATCAACACATCGCGCTCCTGCCACTTGAAACTGATCGCCAGTTGGTCGGATAGATCCCTGAGATGCTGAACCACTGAATCTTCAATGGGTGAACCGTCACCGTAATAAACGTTGCGCGGCAGATCCTCCTCGCCGGTGATTAAGCGAAGCGACTCACGCACTGACGGCGGCAAGCATGAAACGTGATGCAACTGGATTTGATTGAAGAAAACCAACTCACCGGTTTGCGGATGTCTAACTACGGCGGGACAAAACTGCCTGATGCGTAGACCGTTGTCATCCTTCCATTCGAAGTCTATAGAAGCTCTGCGGCAGTAATCTTCGACTTGGATCCGATCATCCGTTTGAAAGAACCTTTGCCAACTCACGTCCAGTCCATCAGTGAAGTTGCGGATATACATCAAGCCTTTCCGCTCAAATTGCTCGCGAATGCTCGGCTCGAGCGCCTGATAGATTCTCCGGCAATCGACTATTGGCGATTCACCCCCTGTCTGCGCCGCCTTCATACAATAGAACCAGATCAACATCGGCCAGCGATGCATGTGCGAACTTTCATTGTGAAATAGAATTCTCTCTTCGGCTGGATAAGGCGTCGAGCCGTAAACGTGGCCCCCTAATTCTTCTCGGGGCAAGTCGCCATAGTCACCAAACAAATCAGGACAAACAGCTTTAGCAAAACTTTCAAACTCCGCGACCGAGTTTAAGTTGAACCCACGAAAGAGCATTGCTCCATGTTTCAACAAGTTGGATTCAATAAACTCTCGATTTGAACCGGCCCACTCAACTAAATCAACCTCTTCGACATCCGGTGTGACAACTAAGGGTAGCCCTATATCTGGCGCAAGATACTCCGTTCTAACCGTGCGAAGCTGGGCCAGGTCGACAGATCTTCGCCGCATGTTTGCGAACTGCTTGACCTTATTAGCAACACCAGAGTTTGCCGTCGGTTTGTTTTCAGCACTCGATTCCATTGCGAACGTGCTCACACGCGCGAGCGGATTCGCTACTATGCTGGTCAATAAACTTTCAAAGCTCGCCGCGAACCTGGAGATGGCCTCTGGTGCAAATAGATCCAAGTTGTATCGCCATAAGCCTTCGAGTCTATTTTCATTTTCGCTCATGAAGAGCGCCAGATCGAAACGAGAGCTGGCATCAGTCACCTTAAATGGCTCAACACTTGAACCGGCCAGCCGCAGGCTGCGCTGTTCCGCGTTTTGCATGACAAACAGAATCTGGACGACCGGATTCCGTCTCAGATCGCGCTCGGGTTTCAGTTCTTCTACAAGCTTATCGAATGGAAGCTCTTGATGTGCGTAGACGCTCAGTATTGAAGTGGCAGCACGCTCCAGGAGTTCAACAAACGTCGGATTGCCGGCGAGATCTATTCGTACAGGTAATAGATTCACGAAAAAACCCACTAGCTGCTCCAATTCAACCCTATTTCGGTTGGCCAGGTCCGTTCCGATCAATATGTCATTGCGATGAGTGCACTGCGACACGAACAATTGAAAGGCCGCCATGAGCGTCATGAAGAGCGTTACACCTTGCTCTTGACTGAGTTTGTTCAAAGCCAAACTCAAGCGGCTGGAGAATTTGATTGACAGGTCAGCGCCAGAGTAGCTCGGAGATGTCGGACGTACCTTATCAGTCGGCAATTCCAGCACCAGCGGAGCGCCGGCCAGGTAGCTCTTCCAAAACGAGGACAAATTCTCGAGTCGCTGTTTATTCAGGTATTTTCTTTGCCAGACAGCGTAGTCGACGTATTGGATCTTTAATTCGGGCAAAGGTGAAGGTCGATTCTCGCAATAAGCGTCATACAATTTTTCGATATCGCGGAACATTATCGCCATGGACCAACCATCGCTGACTATATGATGCACCTTAATAAGAAAAACATGATCGATATCACTAAGTCTTACCAGCGTCGCTTTGAACAACGGACCTCTTGATAAGTCGGACGGCTTCTCGGCTTCGCGCCTCAGTAGATCTCTCGCGTTGGTTTCAAGATCCTTTTCCACTACGTGGGTCAAATCGATCTTTGAGAAGAAACTTGGCAGTGTATCTGGAATGAGTTGAATTGGACCCTCACTGTCAACGGAGAAGATGGTCCGCAGAGACTCATGACGCATGACGAGTGTTTCGATTGCCGCTGCCAGCGCCGCCGAATTCAGCCAGCCCCGAATTCGCATTCCAGTTGCGACTTCATAAAAGGCACTATCCGGCTGGAGTTGAGTCAAAAACCACAGGCGTTGTTGAGCAAACGACAGGGGCAATCTCAGATCGCGAGAGACGCGTTCAAGGGCGGGCTCTTGATCTTCGGTTTCGAATGATTTAGTGGTTTCTATCTTTTGTGATAGGGATGCAACCGTTGGATACTGAAATAACCAACGCAACTGGAGTTGTGTTTCGAACAGTCTGGACAATCGGGAAATAATCTGAGTACCCAGCAGTGAATGTCCGCCCAGGTCGAAAAAATTATCATGAACCCCGATCATCCTGAGCTTCAACACTTCGGCCCAAACAGAAGCGACTTTCTCCTCGGTAGCACTGCGGGGCGCTACGAAAACCTGTTCCAGGTTTGGACGTAAGTGGTCGCGGGTTGGCAGGGCTTTTCGGTCCAGCTTACCGTTTGCAGTTCGTGGCAATGCATCCAGAATAAAGAAGTACGCGGGCACCATGTGGTCCGGTAATTTCGCTATCAGCAACTTGCGTAACTCCGGCTCAAGCGTTCGTGCCTGGTCCGATCGAACCGGATTGTTGGCGTAGTCAGCCCATGTTGGAGCGACATCCGCTCGGTTTATCTGATCGAGAACGGGTTCGATATTTGAGCGCCGGAAATGAACATCAAAGTTGCCAGCGTCGTGTGCAGACCAGGTCACGTCCGCAACGTATCCGAGCCGCTCACTAAGTGCCCACGCTTCCTCCGGATCAATGCTTATCTCGCCGGCCCTTGAGCGTGCAACTTCTCGCAATTCAGCAACACTCTTGGATTCGTCGTTATCGCGTAGCAAATTGAGCGCTGTCACGGCTGCGCTGATTCTCGCGTTATGTACACTCCTGATTGTGATTGCGTCAGCGCCAGAGGCCGTAACCAACTGGTTGAGCCTTTCCGGCCCTCCGCTTTCCAGTTGCCAGTCGATCTCCATCCGTTCGTGAGGTTGAGGCTGTACCCCGTTGATAGTCAGAATCACATCGTAACGGAAAGCCGTTAATTCATTTCTGTATTGCCCGCGCTTCAGTTGGACTTGCACGCCTGTGATTTCATGAAAACGCTTCGGCAGCTCTCGGAAAAAAGCAGGATCGATCACCAATTCTTTCTCTTGCTGCATTTGCTTTTGTATTCGTTGGCGCAAGTCAGCGGGCGAGAGTGATGAAGGTGCGTTGTGCAATTGAACGCTGGTGTGGAATGCTTCGAGTAACCGGAAATTGCGAACATCGCCGATAAATATCGAACCACCAGGCCGCACAACTTTGATGGCTCCCTTCAGCACGTTCATGAGGTATTCAATAGTCGGAAAGTACTGAACCACCGAATTCAATATCACCACGTCGAAAGAAGCTTCTTCCATCCCGGAAAAATCGTCCGCCGCTTGTTGTGCAAGCGTAATGCTGCAAGACTGTGAACCATGGGCCAGGTTAGCTTTGAGGTAATCGATCGCTTTCTGAGAAAGATCGGTTCCGTAATACTGCTCGCAATGCGGTGTGAGCCGGAACAGTAACAAACCTGATCCACAACCAATCTCTAATAAACGCTTCGCACGCAAACTGCCAATCCTCTGGACCGTGCTATTAACCCACTCGCTCATTTCCTCGGGTGGTATTGGACTACCTGTATAACTACTATTCCAGCCAGTGATATTGAATCCTGGATCTACCGGAGAACTCGTTTGCGTATAGATTTCATCCCAGACTGTTTCCCATTGGGAAAGTTGTTCTGCATGGAGTGCCTCCCTATGTTGGGGCGCCTCGTTATTGGTATCAGCAACCACGTATGCAACTAACCGTTTATCGCCAGGCTCATCGTCTGTCACCATTACTACGGATTCACGGACGGCGGGGTGTTCGTTTATGGCTTCTTCGATCTCAGCCAATTCGATGCGATAGCCTCGCAGCTTCACTTGCTGATCGCGGCGCCCCAGATACTGCAAGTTCCCATCTGCCAGATATCGCGCCAAATCTCCTGTCCGGTACAGTCGCGTTCCTGTCTCACCATAAGGATCTGGAATAAATTTCTCCGCAGTTAACTCCGGGCGCTTCAGATACCCACGCGCCAAGCCTCTCCCGCCGATATAGACTTCTCCCGGCACACCCACTGGAACCGGTTGCAGCCATTGGTCCAGCAGGTAGATCTGCGTGTTTGCGATTGGCCTCCCTATCGTCGCCACTCCCTCGGCCTCGCGCAGCGCAAACGTGCTGTATGTTGTGTCTTCGGTCGGTCCGTACAAATCGTAAACTCGCTCTATTCCCCCCTGGTCGTAAAGCTCTTGGACCACGATCTGCGACAACGCCTCTCCGGCCAGGTTTACCACCCGCACACTCGGTGGGATACACTCCAGCCGTAACAACTCCGTGATTGCCGACGGCACTGTATTAATCAGACTGAGTTTTACGTTCCCACTTCCACCGGCCAATTGCAGCGCGTCCTCAGCAAGCACTACCATGCCCCCCGCACTCAGGGGTAGAAATATCTCAAACACGGACAGATCAAAACAGATCGAAGTCGAAGCCAGCACCGCGGCCAGATCTGCCGCTCCATAGATCTCCTGCGCCCAGTGCAACAGCGCTACCGTGCTGCGGTGCTCGATCGCAACTCCCTTCGGCCGTCCTGTTGAGCCTGATGTATAGATCACATAGCCCAACGATTCTGGTTCGCTCAGCCGCGGCGGTCGCGACTCACTCTCCTGGGCCAGCTGTTCCCGTTCCTTATCCAAACACAACTGTTGACTGGCCACCTGCGGCAACCGTGCAGCCAGATGCTGCTCAGTCAACAACACCTGGGCCTGTGTGTCTTCCAACATGAAGCGCAATCGGCCTTCGGGATAAGTTGGATCCAGCGGCACATATGCTCCGCCAGCTTTCAAGATTGCCATTAGCGCGACGACCAGATCGACCGAACGCTCGAGGCAAACTGCCACCAGACTCTCGCAGCCTACTCCTTCGCGTCGTAAACGCCACGCCAACTGATTCGCTCGCCGCTCTAATTCCAAATAGCTCAGTTGCTGCTTTTCATCGACTAACGCTGTGGCTCCTGGCGTCCGCTCTGTCTGCGCCTCAAACAACTCCTGAATGCACAGTCCATGCGGATAAGTCACTTCCGTTCGGTTCCACGTTTCAAGCACCTGCTTCTGCTCTTGCGTCGTCAGTAACGGAAGCTCGCCGATTCGCGTTTCTGGTCGCGCTATTATCCCCTCCAGCAAAATCTCAAAATGACCCATCATCCGGTCGATGCGATCCGCATCGAAGAGGTCCGTGTTGTATTCCCAACTGGTTTTTAGCCCATCAGCTACCTCGAGGATCGAAAGTGACAGGTCAAACTTTGCAGTGCCACTGTGAATATCCAGACGCTCTAAACTTAATTCAGGGAGCTCGAGGCGTGATCTGGTCGCGTTCTGTAGCACAAACGACACCTGGAAAAGGGGATTGCGGCCAGGAGCTCGCTCAGGGCTTAGCTCCTCGACAAGCTTCTCGAATGGCAAATCCTGATGGTCATAGGCGCCCAGAGCGATGTCTTTTACTCGCTGGAGTAGTTCTGTGAAAGTTGGATTACCCGACAAGTCGGTCCGCAATACAAGCGTGTTCACAAAGAAACCAATCAGCTCTTCAGTCTCGGCCCGCGTTCGATTTGCTATTGGGGTACCGATAACAATGTCAGGCTGATTTGTATACCGCCAGAGCAGAACTTTGAATGTCGCCAGCAATGTCATGAAAAGAGTTACACGATATGCGGTGGAAACATCTTTCAGTTTCTGCGTCAGGTTTTTCGGTAGAAGCCGTACCGTTTGCGCACCGTGGAATTCCTGAATTGTAGGACGCGTTTTATCCGCGGGGAGGTCGAGGACTGACGGAGCGCCCGAAAGTCTTGTCTTCCAGTACTCGAGCTGTCTGCTGAGCGCCTCACCCTGCAACGTTTCTCGTTGCCATACAGCAAAATCGGCGTACTGAATTGGCAATGGCGGCAAAGGTGAAGACTTTCCGGCAGCAAAAGCCTCGTAAACACTTCCCAACTCGCGGAAAAGGACACCGAGCGACCAGCCATCGCTGACGATGTGATGCATCGTGAAGAAAAGCACGTGCGATTTTGAGTCGAGAGCATACAAGCAAGCGCGGAATAGTGGACCAGTCGAGAGGTCAAATGGGCGCCTTGCCTCTTCGCGCGCAAGTCTTGAAATCGTACTTTCGTGTTCGGACGCAGGTAAGTCTGTCAGGTCATGTATCGGTACTGGAATCGTTAAGGACTTTGCGACGATCTGAATCGGACCGTCCGGCCCATCGGCGAAAGTTGTGCGCAGCGCCTCATGACGACTAACTATCTCGTTCAATGTCCGTTGAAGAGCATCAACATTGAGATCGCCTTTGATGCTGAAGACCTGCGGTAGATTGTAGAAGGGACTTCCCGGCTCCAGTTGGTCGAGAAACCAGAGACGCTGCTGCGCGAAAGAAACGGGAAACACGTAGTTCTCTGTGCTCATCGTGTTCTTTCACCCCCTTACTAGTCGCTTGATCGGGGAGGGAGCAATCCCATTTGCATTTGCGCGCGACGCGTGAAGTTTGCGTACTAACCCGGTTATTGTCGGCGTTTCAAACATAGCTATCGGCGATAACTCGACGCCCATAATCTGACGCACTTGGGACACAACTTGAGTTGCCAGGATCGAATCACCGCCTAAGCGAAAGAAATCATCATGGATCCCTACTTCTTCGATGCCAAGGATGCGCGTCCAAATGTCCGCCAGCACCATTTCGTCGTGGGTCCGCGGCGCAAGGTATTCATGTTGCTCAGAACTTTCCTGATCGCGAGATCGAACATGCATCAAGTCTGCTAATCGCGAACGCTGTAATTTTCCAAACGAGCCCTTAGGAATTTCGTTGACGATTAAAACCTGACGTGGGACCTTGAACGCGGCCAGGCGCGAAAACACAAACTCGCGCAACTCCGATTCAGTAACATCGCTGCCGCTTTTCACGACAACGGCCGCCGCCACCTCTTCACCAAGCACCTCATTCTTGACTGGGAACGTTACTGCCTGTTCGACAAGCGGATGCTCCGACAAGACCTGATCTACTTCAAGTGGAGCTATCTTCTCGCCGCCCCTGTTAATTATCTCTTTGAGTCGCCCGGTAATAAAAATGTAACCATCGTCATCGATGAAACCTTGATCGCCCGTTCTGAACCAGCCGTTTGTAAACGATTCCTTGTTTACATGCGATTCCTCTTCATACTTATCTATGACACACTCGCCTCGAACAACAATTTCACCTTCACGGTTTTTCGATGAATTCTGATTATCATGATTGAGGATACTAATATCAATTGACGTGGGAACGCCGGCTGATCGCTGTTTACGTTTCCGCGGTGGCAGCGGATTACAGGCAATCATTCCACATTCAGTCATGCCGTAGGACTCGATAACGGGCGCGCGAAAAAGCTGCTCGAGCTGATTCATGAGCTGTTCAGATAATGCGCTGGACGACGAACGAATGAATCGCAACCGCGAGCTGACTACGTCCTGTTTGTTCTGGCGAGCGCGGGCCAGAATGGCCTGGTGCATGCTTGGTACTGCCGTGAACCACGTCGGATTAAATTCCTGAAGCCAATCAAAAAACTGTGGCGCATAAAAACCGGGCGGGCAGACTACGCGGGCGCCACTTATGAGTGACGCCAGAACTACACCCACCAACCCGGTCGAGTGAAACAGTGGCATTATGTTCAAACACAGGTCCGACGAAGTTAATTCAAGTGAAACCTGATTATTCATCGCCTGGGCGCAAACATTCTGGTGTGTCAAAGGAACGATCTTCGGTGCGGAAGTTGTGCCTGATGTGTGAAGGATTAAGGCGACGTCGGACGGATGGGCGACGCCGGGTTGCTGAGCGGCAGAACTGCGAGAACAGTGCAGGTCAAAGACACCCGCTTCGGCATCTCGTCGCGGCACAAGCTCTATGATTCTGAGACCAAGACGATAGCCCAACTCCTTAATGGCGGTCTGATCTTCTGCACTAACCACCAGAGCTTTGGCGTTGATTCGTGAGAGATAGAACTCAAATTCGTCGGCGCGGTACGCGGGATTGAGTGGGACTGCGGTAACGCAGGCAGCGAGCGCCATGAACGCCACCGCCATCTCTGGGCCATTATCGAGCACGATTACGACGCGATCGTTTCGGCCCAATCCACACGCGTTCATGGATTCTCTCACAGTGTCTAACTCTGAGCGCAGCCGAGCGTAAGTCAAAGGTAACCGCTCGGGTGCCGTTAGCGCCTCGACACTGGGCGTTAGTTCCGCTTGTGCTACAAAATGATTGTAAACGGAAGCCTTAATTAGTTCACTCGAGTTCATTCTCTCTTCTGGGAACAAGAAGATAGCAACCGCTTTGATCGCGATTGCTACCGATTCGCAAAAAGTCGTCGACCATGTACCCTGCGGCAAATGCGTCTATGAATGCTGCGCGCGTCGCGGTGCGCCATTCAACAGCAGACTCCGGACTCTCCTGCTGCAATAAGCTTATATTTGTGGGGATCTCAATCAAAACATTCTTTCCGGAATCAGGATCCACAGGATAACTCACTGGCAAACCATTACTCCCGAACCGAATCAAACGTTGCACTTCATCGGAAGTCAGTAAAGTGCGACTCGTATGCTGCTCGCTGTCAAGGCGATCTGTGACACGTTTGCTTTTAAGAAACCAATCGACCCAAAGACGATCAGTACCGATATGACGGTGTAATGCGCTGGAGCTCTGGTCACCGTAAAAGTTGACTTTGTATCTGTTTGCAACAACGCCCAATTTGTGAACATTCAGGTGCGCGTTTGTACTCTGAAGCGGATCGAACGTCCAGGTAATGTGTTCAAATCCTCGGTCTAAGGAGGCCATGCGTTGTGCACGTTTCAGTCGCAGCCCCAGCCCGCATTCGCGATACGATGGATGCACCGCCAACATATGCGAATGAAAAACAATTTGACCTTCATCGTAACCGACAAATCCAAAAGCAAACCCCACTAATCTTTCACCTTCAAATGCTCCAATCAACGTTCCACCTAGCTCCTTGAGGATAATAAAATCCATTAAAGGAGTCGTGTCGAGATCGCTCCAACTCCACACGTCCTGCTGAAGTTTCTCCAACGCCTTCATATGAGCAATGGAAGCTATCTCTTGAATCTGGATTGTGGGTATTATCAAGGCCATTCTGCAGATTAATGAACCGTGGGAGAATAGTGTCGCTTAAAGGGTATATTATCAAAACCGCTTCATTTGCAGAGGAGCGAACCGTCTTAGCAAAAAGTCTTTGATAGCCTCTCGCCGTGTTCTGACGGAAAACACTCGCAGGGGAATAAAGGAGAATACTCGTTATAAGAACGGCCTTACATTATTGTGGCGTTGGGTAATCTGGGAGAAAGGATCGAGTGGAAACTCATCTCTTAGGTGCGGACTAAAGGACAGTGCCGCGATCGCTACCTGAAATCGGAAATCCATAAAACCCAAAATGTCATCACAAAACAAGATTGAAGGGTTCCATCTCTCCCCCCAACAAAGATACCTTTGGTCGCTTCAGCAAGCTGCTAATTCCGGCACATATCAAGTCACGTCCACTGTCCTAATTAATGGCGACCTTCGTGCGGAGATCCTTCAACGAGCGCTAACTGAGGTTGTCAAAAGACATGAAATCCTGCGCACCACTTTCCAACGTCCACCGGGAATAAAAACACCGTTTCAGGTTATTTCGGAGGCGCCTCACTTTTCGTGGCACCTTAGCGACCTGACCAATGTCGATCAAGAACGGCTTCAGAATACGCTCGAAAACTCTTTCGCGGCTGAACGGTCGAAGCCTTTTGATTTGGAGCGGGGGCCGATGCTTCGTGCCAGCCTGAACAGATTATCTGCGGAGCATCACATGCTGCTGATCTCATTACCCGCTCTCTGCTGTGATTCAGCAACGGTCATGAATCTCATAATTGAGCTCGAGCGCGCATATGCACTGATTCTCGATGGAGGAGCATTTCCTGAAGAGCCGCTGCAATATGCGGACTTTGCTGAATGGCACAATGAATTGCTACAAAGCTCGGATGAACATGCCGAACGAGGCAGAAACTACTGGAGAGAGCTGAAGGGCGGCCTTTCGCCGTTGATCCTACCACTTGAGAAACAAAGAATTAGGGAGCACACGTTTCAGCCTGAAGCAGTTTCTATCGATTTCGATCCGACATGCGTCGTGAATCTAGCAGCCTTAGCTCACGAATATGAAACATCGATTCACGTTGTGTTACTTGCATACTGGCAGGCGGTTGTCTGGCGATTGACGAACCGATCTCACTTCGTGATATTCGACCTTTGCGACGGCAGAAAGCTTGAAGACCTAAAGTTGGCGTTGGGAGCTTATGCGAAATATCTGCCGGTCGCCTGTCGATGCGAGGACGTTTCGATCGCCTCGCAAATACGGGCCGCGAGCGCTGCGGTCAGCAATGCCGAACAATGGCAGGAGTATTTCGATCCGAACAATTTCAGCGAAGCGTCAAGAGATTCGATTGCTTTTGATTTAACTGAGCAGGATTCGACAATCGAGAACGACCGGCTTGAGCTTTCGTTAGCCAGACAGGAGGCGAATCTCGGTCCATTCAAGCTTAGACTTTCGTGTTTTCGGTCGGAAGGTTCAATCCGCGCAGAGTTCGTCTACGACACGCATTCCTTCGATCGCGACACCGTAGAGAGATATGCCGGATATTTTACAAGGCTTGTAGCCCAGGCCTCCGTGAGTGCAGCCCCTGCCGTTGCGAGCATTGAGCAGATTGAGATCCTCGGCGAAAGCGAACGCAGGCGCCTGCTGGTTGATATCAACCAGACTGCGTCCGATTGTTCAGCATCGAATTGCATTCACGAGCTATTTGAAGAGCAAGTTGCGCGTACACCTGAGGCTTCTGGACTGGTCTCCGACGATCTGGAATTAACTTATGCGGAACTTAACCGGGTTGCCAACCGGCTCGCGCATCTACTACGTCGTCGAGGACTCGTGTCCAATGGGTGCGTTGGAGTATGCATCGAGCGAAGCGCTGAAGCGATCATCGCGCTGCTCGGTATTCTTAAAGCAGGCGGCGCCTATGTTCCCCTCAATCCGGAGCATCCGATCGTCCGGTTGAAGTTACAGCTTGCGGAGTGTAATGCCGCATTTTTGATTACCAGGAACAGCGTTTCCGGGGAATCGCTCGAATTTGGTGGTGACATAATCGATTTCGAGCGCGATCGAGCGGAGTTGCTCGCTGAACCTGACACTAATCCGTCATCAATCAATACTGCTGCAAGTCTAGCTTACGTCATTTACACATCAGGTTCGTCTGGTGTTCCGAAAGGTGTCGCGGTAAGTCATCAGGCACTAATCAACTACACCCAATTCATTTTGGGGCGTCTGCACGTGAAAGGCCCACTGCATTTTGGAAACGTGTCGACGATCACTGCGGATCTCGGGAATACTTGCATATTTCCCGCTCTTGTCTCCGGCGGTTGCCTGCATCTCATTAGTTATGACGTTGCGATGGAAGGTGCCCTGTTCTCGAAGTATGTAACAAAACGGCCCATCGATGTCTTGAAGATTGTGCCCTCGCATTTGAATGCGCTCCTTGGCTCTGAGCCGCGTGGCGATATCCTTCCGAGGAAGTATTTGATTCTCGGCGGGGAAGCACTTTCATGGGAGCTGGTGGATCGCATCTCAAAAACAAACTCGACTTGCGAGATCATCAACCATTACGGGCCGACTGAAACAACGGTGGGATCGCTGACATTTACTATCGAACCGCACGAAGCCCCAACCCAATCATTAACCGTCCCTATTGGGAAACCGATCGCTAACACAAGCGTTTACATTCTCGACCCGCATTTGAGACTGATGCCGACTGGTGTGGCCGGAGAGCTTTACATCGGTGGAGCAGGTTTAGCCTCAGGGTATGTGAACCAACCCGTCGAGACCGCAGTTCGCTTCATTCCGAGTCCTTTTTCAGATGAACCCGGCGCACGCGTTTATCGCACTGGCGACCTGACGCGTTATCTCCGCGACGGTAACATCGAATTTCTTGGGCGCATTGATCATCAGGTGAAGGTGAGAGGATTCAGGGTCGAACTGGCGGAAATTGAGGCTGTGCTCCTGAGACATAGCCAGGTACGTCAAGCGGTAGTAATGGCAGAGGAGGCATCGGCGGATAACCAGCGCCTGCTGGGCTATGTGGTTGCATCGGGCAGCAAGGCCCTGGGTATTGATGACTTGCGCAGCTTCCTGGGCCAACATCTGCCCGGTTACATGATCCCATCGACCTTCATCTTTTTGAAAACGATGCCGCTAACTTCAAATGGCAAGATCGATCGCGCTTCTTTGCCTGCTCCCGACGAAGCGCGTCCGGACCTGCAGCGACTTTTTGTTGCTCCGCGCACACCGGTTGAAAGAGAACTGGCCAGCATCTGGGCTGAGTTTTTGAAGCTCGATGAAGTCGGCGTTGATGACAATTTCTTTGAGCTGGGCGGCCATTCGTTGCTGGCAACCCAGGTCGTTTCGCGTATGCGGAAGGTTTTCAATTGCGAGATCCCTTTGCGCAGTCTTTTTGAATTGCCGACTATTGCCCAGCTCGCCGAACAAATCGGAGATTCGACCGTTACTGAGACTGAACGTCTGCTGGCTGAAATCGAAAAATTATCGGACGAGGAAGTCGAGGTTCTGCTAAAGACGAAACAGCTTTGAATCGCATTGATGCACTACGGAAGTGTGGTAATATTCACAGCGTAGTAGTTTATAGAGTTCGAGGATCTTCACATCCCCCGTCAATAAATTATTGCCATCTTCCAAACACCCGCGCCAAATCAGGATGTCGAGCACATTGATTCTTTATTAGTATAGTTATCTTTGCCGCCCCTGTGGTTGTTTGGCCATAGTTCAACCGCTCGGTATCCTGAGTAATGGACGAATTAAGCACCAGAATTGCGGGTCTTTCGCCTCAAAAGCGCGCTTTGCTCGAATTGCGTTTGAAGCAAGGTGGTGCATCCCTCCAACCTGAGTCAGCAATCAAGTCCAGACCGGATCGCAGTTCAGCGCGAGCCTCATTTGCGCAGCAGCGTCTATGGTTCCTGGAACAGCTCGAGCCGTCCCAGGCGGCGTACAACGTGCCGCGAGCGATACGCTTCAGCGGACTGCTAGACATCGAAGCGCTGCGAGCGACCCTTGCTGAGATTGTTCGACGCCACGAACCTTTTCGCACACATTTCCTGGACGTTGATGGCGAGCTGCGTCAGGTCATTCATAATGACATCGATATTCCTTTGCTAGAGATCGATCTCACCAGTGGTTCGAAATCCGAACGCGAAACCCAGGCGAAGCAGCTGACAAGAGCGGAGGCAGCGCGCCCGTTCGACCTGAACAACGGACCTGTTATTCGAACGACACTGCTACGATTGGATACACAGGAACACATTCTGTTGTTGACTACGCATCACATAGTAAGTGACGCCTGGTCGGCGGTCATTTTGTTTCGCGAATTTGGAAAGTTGTACGAAACGTTCGCGAACAGGAGACCCACGTCGCTTGCGCCACTTACGATCCAGTATGCAGATTTTGCTGAATGGCAGAGAGAGTGGTTGCAAGGCGAAGAGCTTGAAGAACAGCTTTCTTACTGGAAGCAGAAACTCGCTGGTGTTACTACTGAACTGACCTTGCCGGTGGACCATCCGCGGCCATCGGTGCCGACATTTCAAGGAGGCCACAAGCGCGTGGCACTTTCACCTGCCTTGAAACACAAGCTCAACGAATTGAGCAAGCGCGAAGGCGTAACTCTATTCATGACCTTGCTCGCGGCGTTCAAGACATTGCTTTATCGGTACACCTCACAAGAAGACATTGTGGTTGGATCGCCGATCGCAGGACGCAGTCACGCCGAGGTTGAAGATCTGATCGGATTCTTTGTTAACACGCTCGCGCTACGCACCGCGCTTTCCGGTAATCCAACTTTTAGAGAATTAGTTCAGCGCGTAAGACAAACCGCTATAGAAGCATACGCTCACCAGGACGTTCCGTTCGAGAAGCTGGTCGCAGAGTTGGATCCTGAACGCAATCTCGGCAGGAACCCTCTCTTCCAGGTGATGTTTCAGTATCAGGATAATGTTAAGCCACTTTTCCAGACCGAAGATCTGAAATTGAGCTGGGTGGAGACTTCGACACATACGGCGAAATTCGATTTATCGATGGCGGTGATCGCGAGAGATGAAACGCTCAACTGTTTGATTGAGTATCGCACCGAGCTTTTCAGGGACGAAACAATTGAGCGGCTACTCGGTCACTACACGACCCTACTAGAGAGTATCGTCGCTAATCCAACTGAAAGAATTGCGACGCTTCGCTTAACTAGCGACGCACAGCGAAGCGAGCTGATTGCCGCCGCGCATGGTGAACAATCAGAGTTTCCCAGAGAGCAAAGCATTCATCAATTATTCGAGCAACAAGTTGAACGCACACCGGATGAACCTGCGCTCATCTTTCGCAACGAGCAATTGAGCTATCAGGCGTTGAATGCACGAGCAAATCAATTAGCGAATTACCTGCGCGCTCGTGGTGTGGGCCTGGAAACTCGAGTCGCTATCCGAATGCGGCGCTCTCCGGAAATGATTGTGGGTTTGCTCGGCATTCTCAAAGCGGGCGGCGCTTACGTTCCACTTGATCCTGCGTACCCTGATGAACGTGCGTTATACATACTGGAAGATTCCGGCGCTAGTTTACTGCTTACGAAAGAAGGGTTAATTGGCTCACCTTTGGCCGCTCGCGTGCCCGTTGTTTCTCTGGATGATGATTCAGAACAGATTTCGCTCGCCAGCGAATTGAGTCCAGCCAATAAAGTCACCGCCGAAACTGCAGCGCACGTTATCTACACGTCCGGCTCGACCGGGAAACCGAAGGGTGTGATCAGTGCACATCGCGCTTCGGTTAATCGCTTAGCGTGGATGTGGCGCACTTATCCATATACACACGGCGAGGTTTGTTGTCAGAAGACTGCGCTGAGCTTCGTCGATTCGATCTGCGAGATTTTTGGCCCCCTTCTGCAAGGTAAACCTCTTGTGGTCCTTGATGATGATTCTGTTAAAGATCCGAAACGACTTATCGCGGCGTTGTCGGTGCACAAAGTCTCGAGGATCGTCCTGGTTCCTTCACTGCTTCGCGTTATGCTGGAAAGCAATGACGATCTGGCGGAGCGACTCCCAAATCTACGTTACTGTGTTTGCAGTGGGGAGACCTTGCCCGTTGAGTTAGCCGCTGCATGTCGCAAAAAGCTACCAAACACACTGCTGATCAATCTTTATGGCTCTTCGGAAATCGCGGCCGACGTTACCTGCTATGAAGTGACCGACACCAGTGGGCTCAACATCGTGCCGATTGGAAAACCAATTGCCAATACACAGGTTTACATTCTCGATGCACAGTTGCAGCCAGTGCCGTTTGGCGTGGTCGGCGAGATCTATGTTGGCGGTGAAGGGTTGGCGCGCGGCTACCTTAATCAGCCGACTCTCACTGACGAAAAGTTTGTTTCTGATCCCTTTGTTGACGGTAATGGAAGGTTGTTTCGCACCGGCGATCTCGGCCGATATTTAGCAGACGGAAACATCGAATTCCGCGGGCGTCGCGACCATCAAGTGAAGGTGCGTGGCTTTCGGATCGAGCTCGGTGAGATCGAGAGTGTTCTTAAGTCCAATCCAGGGATTCGCCAGGCAGTCGTGGTTGCTTTGGATGACTCGCAAGGCGGCAAGCAACTGGTAGCCTATCTGATTGTCGAAACGAAACCGCCGGCAATCAATGAAATACGCACCTTGCTGCTGCGCAAGCTGCCGGATTACATGGTGCCATCGGCCTTCGTGGTGATGGAAACGCTGCCCTTGAACTCAAGCGGGAAGATCGACCGTCTCGCGTTGCCCGCTCCAACTCAGAACCAAAGAACAGCCCCGGAAGATTTCGTCCCCCCACGCACGCCGATTGAAGATGTGTTGGCAACGATCTGGGCAGAGACTCTCGGAATCGATCGCATAGGCACTAACGACGATTTCTTTTTGCTTGGCGGACATTCCCTGCTGGTGGCCAGAATAGTTGCTCGGGTAAGAGAGGCCCTGCAAATTGAGCTTCCCATGCGCACGCTGTTTGAAGCTTCGACTGTGGGCTTGCTGGCGACGGAAGTAGAGAGGTTGCGGCAAACAGCAGGTTGCACCACAAATCCACTCGTTCGCGTCTCACGAGATGGTCCGCTTCCGCTTTCGTTTGCGCAAGAACGTTTATGGTTCTTCGACGAGTTAGAACCGAACAGCGCGGCATACAACATTCACCGCGCATTACGACTCCGGGGATCTCTGGATTCGAATGCGCTGCAGCAAAGCTTCGACGAGATCGTTAAGCGGCATGAAGTGCTGCGCACAAGTTTCACAAATGATAACGGCAAGCCGTCGCTATCGATTGAAGAAATCGGAAAGTTGGAAGTTCAGCAACATGACTTGCGGGAGCTGCCTGAAGCTAAACGGGAAGAAGAATCGCGCGCGATGGCGGCCGCAGAAGCGAGACGACCATTCGACCTTAAGCGCGCGCCGCTATTGAGAGCGGCGCTGGTCGAATTTGATAGCGATGACCACTTGTTGTTGCTTACCATGCATCACATTATCAGTGATGGCTGGTCCATCGGGATCCTTTTGAACGAACTCTCATCTCGCTATAACGCCATTGTCGGAGCAGGTGAACTGTCGCTGCCCGATTTACCAGTGCAATACGTCGATTTTGCTGCCTGGCAAAGACAGTCACTCCATGACGAGAGTATGAAATGGCAAATCGACTACTGGTTGCGTCAGTTGTCCGATGCGCCGGCGACGATCGATCTGCCGTCAGATCGACCGCGTCCAGCTGTGCGCAGTTTTCGTGGCGCAAAGCACACACTAAGGATCTCGAAAGACATCACAGATAAGCTAACAACATTAGGCCGTGAAAAGCGGGCGACTCTTTTCATGACGTTATTGACCGCGTTTCAGGCGCTGCTCGCATGCATCACCGGCGATGAAGACATTGTGATTGGCTCACCTATCGTTGGACGCAGCCGCACAGAAACTGAAAACTTGATTGGGAATTTCATCAATACCATCGTGTTGCGCGCAAGGTTTTCAGGGGATCCGGATTTCAACGAGATGTTGCGGCACGTACGCGACGGTGCACTCGCTGCCTTTTCACATCAGGATGTACCGTTTGAAAAACTGGTGGATGTATTGCAACCCGTACGAACGCTGAGTCATAACCCACTTTTTCAAGTGTGGTTTGTATTGCAGAATGCGCAAACCGAGCACTGTGAGTTCTCCGCTCTAACAACGGAGTCGCTGACTGTAGAAAGCGCCGACACAAGACATGATCTGCAACTGACATTGTGGGACACCGCCAATGGACTAAAAGGCAGCTTAAACTACAGCGCAGACCTTTTTGAGCCCGAATCCATCGGACAAATCGAAAAACAGTTTCAGGCCTTGCTGACTACAATCACAGCACAGCCCGGATCCCGGCTGAGTGACTTGCGTACTGTGCTCGCGGCGGTTGAGCGTGACTATCGTGAAGAGTTAAGCGAACAACTCGAAGAATCAAGCCATCGAAAACTGAAATCGGTGAAACGTAAAGCGCTGGGCAGAGTACAGCCGGCAATCGTGGAGGAACCGTGGACCACTCCGACTCAATAAAATCGCCCAGTGGCCCGGGCGAAAAAAAGCGTAAGCCCATTGCGCTCTCGCAGCATCAATTGGTCAGAGAAGACTTCTTTTCGGATGCCGCGAGTTTACGATTGCTGAAGCCCGCTGTCGAAGGAGTAAAGCTCGTCGATTGGGTCGCTAGTAACAGGGAGCATCTCGAGCAAGAGCTTTTGCGATATGGCGCGATTCTTTTTCGGGGCTTCAAGGTCAATGCGGTTGATGAGTTCGAACAATTCATGAAGTCGTTGGCGGGTGAATTGCTCGATTACTCTTATCGTTCGACGCCGCGCACCCAGGTGAGCGGGAGGATTTACACTTCTACTGAGTATCCCGCACACCAGAGCATCCCGTTGCACAACGAGATGTCTTACACCCGGCAGTGGCCGATGATATTGGGTTTCTTTTGCATGGAGGCTCCGAAAGAAGGTGGCGAAACTCCGATTGCTGATAGTCGCAAGGTTTACGGGCACATAGACAGTTCAATTCGCGATCGCTTCACCCAGCGAAAGGTTCGTTACGTTCGGAACTATGACGATGGGCTTGATCTTGCGTGGCAGAATGTTTTTCAAACCGAGAACCGCGCGGACGTCGAAGCGTTTTGCGTCAAGGCGGGAATTGAGTTTGAGTGGAAAAACGATCAACGACTGTGCACATCTGAGACCTGCCAGGCAGTAGCAGAACATCCCCGCACAGGTGAAATGGTCTGGTTCAACCAGGCGCATCTATTTCATGTCTCAAGCCTGGAGCCCGAGATTCGTGATTCGCTAGTCAACTCTTCGGGTGGGGCGCCGCCGCGCAATGCCTTTTACGGTGACGGCAGTCTTATCGAAGAGGTTGATTTGGAACAGATCCGAGCAGCTTATGAAAAGGAAACGATCGTCTTTCAGTGGCAGAAACGAGATATTTTGTTGCTCGACAACATGCTAATGGCACACGGACGAAGACCGTATCGCGGTGCGCGCAAGATCGTAGTTGGAATGGGCCGGCCATTTTCTGCTTAGAAGAACATCATGTCGCAGGAAATCATCGAAGGATATCGACTTTCACCACAACAAAGACGTTTGTGGTTGCTGCGGCAGTCTGATCGCAGTGCACTATGCGCTGTCCGTATTGATGGAGAGTTGCACGTCGAGGTTTTGAAGGAGGCGGTTCGTCAAGTCGTCTCTCAGCAAGAAAGTCTGCGAACAACTTTTAAGCTGCTGACTGGAATGACAATTCCCGTTCAGGTGATTTCGGATGAGTCGGATATAGTATTCACGTCGTATGACTTGGGACACCTCAGCGTCGAAGAACAAGATTCAAGGGTCAAGGCGCTCCTCGATGAATTAGCGAATCGAGGGAAAGACTATGATCAACTCACTCCTCTGCACTGTGATTTGATCGGACGGTCTCCGAACAAACACGACCTAATTATCAGCCTGCCTGTGGCTCGTGCCGATGTCACATCGCTGCAGTGTTTGATTCGTCAAATCGCTGACGCGTACGAGACATGTTCGCAAGCTAAGGAATCTTTGCGCATTGAGACGATGCAGTATGCGGATTTTTCTGAGTGGCAGAACGAGATGCTCGAATCGGAAAACGGATTGGCCACCCAATATTGGGGACAGCAAAGTCTCTCCGACCTTGACACGCAAAAGCTCCCTTTTGAAAACCGCTCTGTGTCAGCGGGAATTTTTCAGCCCGCCACGGTGTCTGTTGAAATCTCAGCGGCCACAAACGCACGCATTAAAGCGATCGCCAACGACTGTAACGTCTCACCATCCTCGTTCGCGCTGGCTTGGTGGCAAACAGCGCTTTCGCGCTTAACGGGATCCTCGAGCATCGTCGTCGGCGTGGCGCTGGATGGTCGGAAGTTTGCCGAGTTAGAAGAGGCGATTGGGCTGTTCTCAACATTTGTTCCCTTGCGAGGGAATCTACGAGCCAGTCTTTCTTTCGAGAAACTGTTGCAGCAAACGAGCGAGCAGCTGCGCGAGGCGAAAAGGTGGCAGGAATACTTCACGTGGGACGCCTTTGCCGACAATGTACTGGCATCCTTCTTTTCGTTCTGCTTTGAGTTTCGCAAGCATCCAGCAAAGTATTCCGCGAGCGGTCTGGAGTTCTCCGTTTACGAAAACGAAGCTTTTATTGACCGCTTCAAAATCAATTTTGTTTTCACAGAGCATGACTCCCATTTCTCCGCAACGCTCCAATTTGATGCAAGCTTATTTTTAATCGACGACGTTCGACGTCTTGCCGATCAAATGAAGTCGCTGCTTGAAGATGTCGCGGCTCGGCCAGAAGCCGCGCTCGGCGATCTCAACCTGTTGAGTGAGACGGAACGCCAAATAGTGGTCGCAGACTTTAACGATACAAAACGCCCATATTCGACCAATCACTCCGTTTGCGATTTGTTCGAGGAGCAAGTTGCCCGTACGCCGGATAGTACCGCCGTAATTTGTGAAGATAAACGGCTCACTTTCGGCGAACTGAACGCTCGTGCAAATCAGCTTGCGCATCATCTGTTACAGCTCGGCGTTGGACCAGAGGTCACTGTGGGTTTGTGTCTGAATCGTTCGGTCGACTTGATCGTGGGACTGCTGGGGATCTTAAAAGCCGGGGGCGCCTATGTGCCGCTGGATCCGGGTCTGCCGGCAGCGCGCCGCCAGATGATTCTCGAAGCTGCCGGCGCGCGCGTCCTGGTCAGCAGCAGTGAACTCGCAAAGGGTTTACGTGGGTGCCTGGAAAACATCGTATGCCTCGATGCGGATGCCGAATTAATCAGCCACGAGAGTATCGATAATCTTAGCAATGTAGTGACGCCTGAGAATCTCGTGTACGTGATCTTCACTTCCGGCTCGACAGGTAGACCGAAGGGGGTGGCCGTTGAGCATCGGCAATTGGTCAATTACATCAATGCGATCTGGGAGGAACTTGCTTTGCCAGCAGGCAGTAGTTTTGCAAGCGTCTCCACTATTGCGGCCGATTTGGGGAATACGGCGGTTTTTCCAGCTTTATGTAAAGGAGGAACGCTGCATCTGATCGCCGAGGAGCTCATCACGAATCCCGACGGGTTGGCGGCCTACTGCAAACGCCACCCTATCGACTGTCTGAAGATCGTCCCGACACATTTGTCGGCATTACTTTCGTCCTCGAATGCTGCCGGACTCCTGCCACGGAAGCAGCTGGTGTTGGGTGGCGAAGCGTGTCCCTGGAACTTAGTGGAAAAGATCACTTCGTTGGCTCCCACTTGCTTGGTAACCAATCATTACGGACCAACTGAAGCGACCGTCGGCGCAATTACGAACCAGCTTGGGGCCGAAGGCCACGACCGCATCACTGACACTGTGCCGCTGGGTCGTCCGCTGGCAAACATGCAAGCTTTCATTCTGGATGAGCAATTGCGGCCCGCGCCGCGCGGCGTACCGGGTGAGCTGTATCTCGGCGGCACTGGGCTGGCGCGTGGATACATCAATCATGCGGATGCAACTGCTGAGAAGTTTATCCCCAATCCGTTCAGCAATGCTGGCGGGCGTTTGTACAAGACAGGCGATCTGGCGCGCTATCTGGCTGATGGACGGATCGAGTTTCTCGGCCGGATCGATTATCAGCTAAAGATTCGTGGTTATCGGATTGAGCCCGGCGAGATCGAACTCGCGCTGCTTGACCATGCTGCAGTCGCGGAATGTGTTGTGGTTGCGAGAGAAGATCAACCGGGTGACAAACGATTAATTGCCTATGTGGTCACGAGCAATCGCACGAAGATCAACGGAACCGAACTCAGAGGCTTTCTGGACGGCAGACTACCTGAATACATGAGGCCGTCCGCTTTCGTGTTTCTCGATAGTTTGCCACTAACAGCGAACGGCAAAATTGATCGACGTGCGCTGCCATCGCCGGATCATTCACGACCCGACGGCGATAACGTTTTCACTGCACCACGCGATCCAGTCGAAGAGGTGCTTACGAATATTTGGTCCAGCGTTCTGGGCGTCGATCTTGTTGGAGTGCACGACAACTTTTTCGATTTGGGAGGAGATTCAATTCTTAGTATTCAGATTATCGCAAGAGCAAACCAGGCCGGATTAGGTCTATTGCCGCGACAGCTGTTTCAACACCAAACGGTTGCTGAGCTCGCGACGGTTGCCGGAACTCCCACCCCGGTTGCAGAGCAGGGAACAATAACGGGCCCTGTTCCTCTCACACCCGTGCAAGCGCGTTTTTTCGAACTGAGTCAGCCCGAACTCCATCATTACAATCAGGCGATGATGCTCGAAGTGCGTCCGCCTGAGGATGCGTCAGCGCTTGCCGAAGCGATTAAGGCTCTTCTGATTCAACACGACGCGCTGCGAATGCGCTTCACAAACAATGAAGATGGCTGGCAAGCGGCAATTACACCGCCCGACGACTTGGTCCCCTTCGAAACAATTGAGCTGTCCGGACTCGCCGAGACCGAGCAGTCACAAGCGCTTGCCACACACGCTGTAAGACTACATACAACTCTGAATCTGCATGATGGTCCTCTGATGCGTGTGGCGCTATTCGATCGCGGCAGCCAACGGAATAGTTATCTGTTAATTGTGATTCATCACCTGGTCGTAGACGGTGTGTCGTGGCGCATTCTGCTTGAAGACTTGCAGACGCTTTATCAACAGCTCACTTGCCGCGAAACGCCATCGCTGCCGGCGAAGACCACTTCGTTTAAGACCTGGGCAGAGCGTGTGAATGAATATGCACAGTCGGGCGCTCTCACCGATGAATTGCCTTACTGGCTGGCAGTCGGCAACAAGGCATTTGCGCGACTACCTCTTGATGAAATCGGACGAGCAAACACCGTGGCGGAGGCGCGGACATACTCCGTTTCACTCAAGTCCGATGAAACCCAGGCGTTATTGCAAGAAGTGCCGATCGCTCACCGCACTCAAATTAACGAAGTGTTGCTGACAGCGCTCGTCCGGGCTTTTGGAAAATGGACCGGTTCGCATTCGTTGTTGCTCGATCTTGAAGGACACGGCCGTGAGGAAATACTTGACGGAGTAAATCTCTCTCGAACGATTGGTTGGTTTACAACGATCTTTCCCGTGGTGCTTGATAACGGTAGTGCGCGATCAGGAGTTGAAACGCTTCAATCTGTGAAGGACCAATTGCGCGCGGTTCCCAATCGTGGCATCGGTTATGGATTGCTCAGGTTTGCGAGTGGTGATGCAATGATTGCTGAGAAGTTGCAGAGTTTGCCGCAAGCTGAAGTGAGATTCAATTACCTGGGTCAGGTGGATCGCATCATGCTCGACCCGTCAATGTTTAGCGTGGCGTCCCACCCAAGTGGACCGGCTCAGAGCTCCAAAGCCGAACGTGCCTATCTCATTAATATCATCGCAGTAGTTTCAGGCGGTCAGCTGCGACTGGACTGGACCTTCAACCAGAGCATCCATCACAAAGAAACAGTGACGCATTTGGCGGATAGTTTTCTGCAGGAATTGCGCGATTTGATTGCCCAAGCTCGTAAAAGCGACACGATCAACTATTCGCCCTCCGATTTTCCGAGCGCACAATTGAGCCAGGAAGAACTCAATAAGGTGCTGGCTAAACTCCGTGGTTAATGAATGATGTTGAGTACCGTTAGACGCGAGAAAATAGACCTGGAAGCGGCGGATCAGACGATCGCGACACCGCTCGCAGGACTATGTCTCGATCAGGTTTCAATTCAACCAGAAATTCCACCCAGAGAAGAAGGCGGGTTAGTGCCGGTTTCGATTGCTCAGGAACGACTATGGTTTCTGGATCAAATCAATCCGGGCGACGTTTCGGGAACCATCTCGCGCGCCATCAAAATAACCGGTCTACTGAGACAGGATTTGATAGTGCGAGCGCTGCAAGCAATCGTCAACCGTCACGAGTCATTGCGAACGACCTTTGCGACAAATCAGCTTAATTCAGTCAGGGACAGCAACCCGGCACAACTGATAGCGACGAACAGCACGATCGAGGTGCCGGTATTCGACCTTTCAAACGAGCCTGTGAATCAGCGTGAGAGAAAGGCACGAGACTTAGCGCAAAGTGCAGCTCAGCGCTCATTCGATCTCACGCTGGGTCCGCTTGTGCGAGCGACCTTGTTCAAGCTTAGCGAATACGAGCATGTGTTGCTGCTGATTGTTCACCGTATTGTCTGCGACGATTCGTCGCTACAGATTCTGATTGACGAATTATGGTCGGCGTATGGCGCATACGCCAATGAAGGCCCATCGTCAGACTTCCCACCGCATATTCAATACGCCGACTACGCATCGTGGGAGGCAAAACAGACAGAGGACGAAACCACTCGCGCAGCACTCGACTTTTGGCGAGTAAGCTTGCAAGGCGCTCCAACTGTAATCGAACTACCGACCGATCGACCCAGACCAGCCGTTCGCTCCTGGCATGGCAATTCGGTTTGGGTAAAGTTTGAAAATGGAGTGGTTGAAGAGCTTCAAGCCATCGCCGCATACGAGGGCGCCTCGCTCTCGATCGTACTGCTTTCTGCTTTCAAGGTTTTGCTGGCTCGTTACTGCAGACAGGACGACCTTGTGGTCGGCTATACAGTTTCGAACCGCAGTAGAGCAGAAACGAAACATCTAATCGGTCCTTTCGCCAGCTTCTTAATCATCCGTACCAATTTGTCAGGCAATCCAACTTTTCACGAGCTGCTGTATCGCGTAAGGACCGCCACGATCGAAGGGCAGGCCCACTTTGTGCCCTTTGAAAAACTGCTTGAGAAGCTAGAGCTCGAGCCCAGCCTGAGTCATGCCCCTGTGTTTCAGGTGTCATTCGATTTTCAGCAGACTAATGCTGCCGACGAAATGACCGGACTGGAGCTCGAAGAATTTGAGTTTGACGACGGCATTGCCAGGTTTGATTTGGCAATCGATGTCTTTCAGAACTCAAGCCATCTCGATTGTCGTTTTCGTTACAGTACAGATCTCTTCGATCGCACCACAATTGAGCGTCTGGGAAATCACTTTAAGACGGTATTGAAAGAAATTGTTAGCAATCCACAGCAGAGAGTTGGGGCGTTGCCATTGTTAACGGAAGCCGAGCGAAAGCAAATTTTGGTGGACTGGAATAACACGGAGACATCCCGGGACGCAGCCCAATGTATTCCTGAACTGTTTGAATCTCAGGTTGATCTCACGCCCGAAAGCATCGCCGTTACATTCGAAGCGCAAGAGTTAACGTATGGTGAGTTAAACCGCAGGGCGAATCAGCTGGCGCATTACCTCAAGACGCGAGGCGTTGGACCGGAAGTACTAGTGGGCATTTGCGTGAAGCGGTCTCTGGAAATGGTTGTAGGGTTATTGGGAATACTTAAAGCAGGCGGCGCTTATGTACCGTTGGATCCGGCATATCCCACAGACCGATTAGAATTCATGTTGAAGGATTCAGGAGCGACATTGCTCTTGACTCAACAGTCGATTGGGCTGCGGATTGGGGAAGGCATCGCTGAGATAGTTTGTCTGGACACTGACTCGTCAGAAATTAGTCAGGAATGCGAGGAGAATCTCGCTACGAAACCTGGAGCAGAGAATCTTGCGTATGTCATCTACACTTCGGGTTCTACCGGCAAGCCAAAAGGAGTGGCAATCGAACATCGCAGCACAGCGAGTTTGATCGCCTGGGCGCGCGGTGTGTTTTCCGAAGAAGAGTTGGGCGGCGTACTAGCTTCTACTTCTATCTGTTTTGACTTGTCTGTTTTTGAATTGTTTTTGCCGCTGAGCTGCGGAGGCAAAGTGCTTTTGGCAAACGACATCTTGCAGCTACTCAGTTTGCAATCGCGCAATGAGGTGAAGCTCATCAATACGGTACCCTCGGCGATGGTTGAGTTATTGCGACTTGGCGGTATTCCGGAAGGTGTGCAGGCTGTAAATCTGGCGGGAGAACCACTGCAGGCTAGCCTGGTAGACGAGATATACGAGCAAACTCAAGTCAAACGGGTTTTTGATCTTTACGGTCCTTCAGAAGATACGACGTATTCAACGTTCGCTCTGCGACTTCCTCAGGGGCCGACAACGATCGGACGACCAATTTCAAATACTCGCGTTTACCTGCTGGACGAGATTCTTCAGCCAGTTCCGATTGGTGTACCTGGAGAACTCCACCTCGCCGGCGATGGCCTGGCGCGCGGATATTTCAACCTTCCTGAACTAACAGCGACTGCGTTTATCCCGGATCCATTCAACGCGAACACTGCGGGCCGGCTTTACCGAACCGGAGACTTGGCGCGGTATATGGCTGACGGGAAAATCGAGTATTTGGTTCGTATCGACAATCAGGTAAAGATCCGTGGTTTCAGGATTGAGCTGGGTGAGATCGAGGCGGTGTTGCGGGAGCACAGATCTGTGCAAGATGTCGCCGTTGTACAGAGGCTGGGAAAGTTGATCGCGTACATCGTCCCCTCTGCAAAACCAATCGAGGTGGGAAAACTCTGGCGCGACCTGCGCGCCCTCGTCAGCTCAAAACTGCCTGACTATATGTTGCCTGCAGTCTTTGTAGAATTGGATGGTTTGCCGTTAACAACTAATGGCAAGTTGGACCGCCGTGCTCTTCCAACTCCCGATGAAACGCGCCCGGATTTAGAACAACCGTACGTTGGACCACGAGATCAGTTGGAAGAACAGTTGGTAGCGATGTGGGCAAATGTGCTGCAGCTGAAATCTGTTGGGATACGGGATAACTTTTTTGAGCTTGGCGGTAACTCGTTGTTGGCGGCACGACTCTTCGCGCAGATAGAAAACCGTTTGGGCAAGCATCTTCCGCTCGCCACTCTGTTTCAATTCCCCACGATTGAGCAATTAGCCAATTTCCTGCGCGACTCTGACACGTCCAAACCCTGGTCTTCACTCGTCGCGATTCAGCCGGAAGGCTCGCGGCCACCACTTTTCTGTGTCCATGCCGCTGGCGCGAACGTCCTAATCTACCGGCCGCTTTCGCGGCACCTGGGCAGAGATCAACCAGTCTACGCGCTACAGGCACCGGGACTCGATGGGCGAACGAGCCCGTTCACGAGTGTGGAAGAGATGGCCGCCCTTTATTTGAAGGAGATCCGCACTTTTCAGTCCCAGGGTCCTTATTACTTGCTGGGCGCGTCTTTCGGCGGACTCGTCATTTATGAGATGGCCCAACAGCTTCTGGCCGCGGGTCAGGAAGTTGCTTTACTGGCCATGCTGAATACCAATTGTCCTGTATACACACTGGCAAAAAGAATGCGTTGTCATTTGGGGAACCTGATGGAGTACGGTCCAAGACGCTATGCGACGGAAGTCAGCAAGAGTGTGAAACGCCGATTGACCGGACAGGTAGCTAAGGGAAGCAGCGGGGAGAGCAACGGATCCGGAAAAGCCAAGGATCTCGATGCGGAGATTCAAAAGCTGCTGGTGAAGGATAGCGGCGTCGATGAGTCTTTAGTGCGCACAGTGGCGGCAATCCTTTCTGCTGAAGAACGGTACGTACCGGCGCGGCGAGAGTATCCCGGTAAAATCACATTGTTCTGGGCTCGCGATGCAAAGCCGAATTTTCAGGATAATCGTCTTGGCTGGCGCCGGATGGCAGCAGGAGGTCTTGACCTGCAGGTCGTGCCCGGCACTCATACCTCCATGCGTGAAGAACCATACGTTGCGGAGTTGGTAGAGAAGCTAAAGCCCTGCCTGGCAAACGCAAATTTTCAAACAGGCAACTAAGTGCGACCTTGAACGAAATGACGCTGAATAGCAAAACCGAAAAGAGCAAGGCGGCGAACCTGGAAGATCTGTACCAGCTTTCCCCGATGCAGCAGGGCATGCTCTTTCACTGTATTTACACGCCTGATTCGAGTGTCTATTTCGAACAGTCACTATTCAACATTAAAGGTGAACTAAATGTTGTTGGATTCGAGGAAGCCTGGAAACAGGTCGTACAGAGACATTCGATCCTGCGCACCGCGTTTCTCTGGGAAGATCTGGAAAAGCCTGTGCAGGCGGTTTTCCGGGAAGTAGCTGTTTCTGTGACGAAACACGACTGGCGAGCTTTGACAAGTGATCAACGTGAACAGCAGCTTCAGTTGTTCATCAAGGCTGATCGCGATGAGGGCTTCGTATTGAGTGACGCGCCTCTTATGCGTCTGGCGCTTCTTAGATTCAGTGAGGATGAGCACAAATTTCTTTTCAGCCGTCATCACATGGTGCTCGATCGCTGGTCGCGCGCGCTGCTGCTGAAAGACGTCTTCTCTATCTACGATGCGTTGTCCGAAGGTCGCGAACCAGTTCTGCCAGACGTCATTCCGTATGGCAATTACATCGCTTGGCTCAGCCGGCAAGATAAAAATGCCGCCGCGTGTTTCTGGAGAACAACGTTGGCCGGTTTTACCGAGCCCACGTCTCTTGGCATCGAGCGAACGGCAAATCAAGTTGAAGAAGGAAAGTACTCTGCTGATCGCCGAATTCAACTCACGGAGGCTGCTACGGATAACTTGCGGGATTTCGCCCGGCAGCACCGCCTCACTCTGAATACGCTTGTGCAGGGAGCCTGGGCGCTGTTGCTAGGTCGCTACAGCGGTGAAGATGACGTTGTTTTCGGGGTGACCATGGCAGGCAGACCGGCAACTTTGGAATCGGTCGAGTCGATGGTGGGACTCTTCATCAACACGCTGCCGCTAAGGACGCACATCGGGTCGCACAAGCCAGTGCTTTCCTGGCTTAAAGAGCTGCAGGCACAACAGAGCGAAGTGCAGCAATATGAATACAGTTCGCTGGTCGACATTCAAGGATGGAGCGAAGTGCCTCGCGGCGTTCCGCTTTTCGACAGCATCCTGGTATTTGAGAATCTGCCGGTGGACAGCACTCATCAGGCAGCGAACAACAGTGTCGGATTCAGCGAAGATCGTGGGATTGGCTCAACCACAGGTTATCCCCTAACACTGTTGATAAGCCCAGGCCGCAGATTCAGCATTCAAGTCGTCTACGACTCCTCACGCTATCACGACGAAGCGATTCACAATTTACTAGTGCACTTTCAAACACTGCTTGAGAATTTGCCGTCCAGCGCCGAAACGCTGGTCTCGCGCCTGCCGATGCTTAGCGCAGGCGAGCTGAAAAAGATCATGATCGACTGGAACGACACTGCCGTCACCTCAGCGCGGTTGTCGATTCAGGAGCGCTTCGAAACTCAGGTCGAACGCACACCCGATGTGGCGGCAGTAATCCTTGATGGTCGACAACTGAGTTATCGCGAACTAAACAGTCGCTCGAATCACCTGGCTCATTATCTGCGGCGGCTTGGTGTAGGTGCCGATGTGAAAGTCGGCATATTTATGGATCGCAGCCTAGAAATGGTTATCGGTGTGCTCGCCACTATTAAAGCGGGAGGAGCTTACGTGCCACTCGATCCTGAGTATCCGCGCGAGCGTTTGCGATTCATGCTCGAGGATGCCCAGTGCTCGGTCCTGCTGACAAACGAGCGCACGTTGAGTAGCTTGCCGGAAACAGAAATAACAGTCTTTTGCTGCGATAAAGATTGGGACAAAGTCGAGGGCGAAAGCCCGGACAATCCGCAAAACGACACTGACGGCGAGGACCTCTTGTACGTGATCTATACATCCGGATCGACTGGCCAGCCTAAAGGCGTGGCGATGACGGAGGTCGCTCTTTCGAATCTGTTGTTGTGGCAAGTCGAACAGGCCGGTCTCGCGGGAGCGCGAACCTTGCAATTTGCTCCACTGGGTTTTGATGTTTCGTTTCAGGAGATTTTTTCCACCTGGTGTTCGGGCGGAACACTATTGCTCATCTCGGATGAAATGAGGCGGGATGCGCTCTCGCTACTGCGCTTTCTGGCCAGGCAAAAGGTGCAGAGGATCTTTCTGCCGTTCGTTTTTCTCCAGCATCTGGCGGAGGCCGTCGAAAACGGAGGCACGCTGCCTGCATATCTGACAGAAATCATTACCGCCGGGGAGCAGTTGGAAATTACTCCACAGATTGCAAAGCTGTGTGACCGGCTCAATGATTGCTCCCTACATAACCATTACGGGCCTTCTGAAACGCACGTCGTGACTGCTTATTCCCTGTCTCAGCCGGTTGACTGGCCCACACTCCCGCCGATTGGTCGCCCGATCGCGAATGCGAGAGTCTATATTCTCGATAAAAATCTGGAGGCGGTTGCGATTGGCGTGTCTGGCCAACTCTGTATCGGGGGAGTCAGTTTGTCGCGCGGTTATCTGAATCGGCCGAGTCTAACGGCGGAGAAGTTTCTTCCGGATCCTTTTGGACATGAAGCAGGCGCGCGTTTGTACCTAACTGGCGATCTTGCTCGCTATCAACCTGATAGCAACATCGAGTTTCTCGGCCGAATCGACAACCAGGTGAAAATGAGGGGCGCTCGCGTTGAGCTGGGTGAGATCGAGACAATGCTCGTGGCACACCCGGGCGTACGGGAGGCGGCCGTGGTCGTGCAGGAGCAGGTTAAAGGTGACCGGAGGCTTATTGGTTACATCGTTCCGGCGAGTAATAGCTCCGAGGATCTTTCTCGCGAACTGCGAGCTCACCTTAAGAACTCATTACCGGCTTACATGATACCGGCGACGTTTGTAACGATGGAAGCATTGCCCCTGACTCCGTCTGGCAAGATCGACCGCCGAGCTCTGGCGTTGTGTGAGAATAAGGATAGCCGAGACATTGAGCCATATGAGGCACCGCGCGAGCCAGCGGAAGAAAAGCTGGCAGAAATTTGGGCGGCCGTACTGCGGGTTGAGCGGGTGGGCATCAGGGACAATTTTTTTGAGCTGGGCGGCCATTCGCTTCTGGCCACGCAATTAGTCTCTCGGGTACGGAACGCGTTTAAGGTAGAATTGCCGTTGCGGAAGTTGTTCGAATCACCTACCGTCGCTGAGTTAGCGTCCGTTATCCTCGAGTTCCATACTCCCCCGAAAAAGGGCGCCTCAAATACCATAACCAGAGACCCACACGGTGAAGCCGAGGAACTGTTAACCCAAATCGATGAACTTTCGGATGAGGACGTGGATTCCCAGCTGCGGCAAGCTCTAGCTGAGACGGTTAACAACAAATGAGCAGTTTGGAAAACAAAACGGATCGACTGCCCGCGGAAAAGCGCGCTTTGCTTGCGGAGTTGTTGCGCAAAAAGGCAGGCGGGGCGCGGCAAGTTCCGGCATCTTTCGCGCAGCAGCGATTGTGGTTCCTCGACCAGCTCGATCCTGGGACCCCTTTATACAATATCTCGCGAGCGGTCCAGGTAAAGGGACGGCTAAATCTCCAGGCATTGCAGGAGGCGCTGAATTTCATAATAGCCCGGCATGAATCGTTACGCACAAACTTTGCCTCCATTGACGACGAGGCAGTACAAATCATCACCCCTGCGCGAGAGATTCAAATTGAACTCCTGGATCTCGGTGGACTGCCGCAAGGGATCAAAAAGAGCGAAGCCAGGCGATTAGTATCTGAAGCAGCGCGTCGCCCGTTTAATCTCTCGCAGGACCTTCTTTTGCGAGCTGCTCTTTACAGATTCGACGATCAGGATCAGGTCCTGTTGTTGGTACTGCATCACATCGTTAGCGACGGATGGTCCATGGGAATTTTATTTCGCGAATTGGAGACTCTTTACGAAGCTTTTTCCCACTCCCGCCCTTCACCCTTACCCAAACTCCCGATTCAATACGGAGACTTCGCTCGCTGGCAGCGCGAGTGGCTTCAGGGGCAAGTACTCGAGGAGCAGGTCAACTTCTGGAAACAGCAGCTGGGGGGCGCTCCTGCGGCTCTCGAACTCTCGACAGACAGACCACGTCCCGTAATACAAACCTTTCACGGCGCTCACCACATAAGCATGCTAGGCAAGGAATTGACGGACTCACTCAACGAGTTGAGCCGGCGCGAGGGCGTAACGTTGTTCATGACCTTGCTGGCGGCATTTCAGACGATGCTGCATCGCTATACAAACCAGCGAGAAATCGTAGTAGGCACACCTATCGCGAACCGGACAAGAACAGAGGTAGAAGATCTCATTGGTCTGTTTGTGAATACACTCGTAGTGAGGACTGACCTCTCGGGGAATCCAGGCTTTCGGAAATTGTTGGGAAGAGTTCGTGAGGTCGCTCTCGACGCTTTCGCTCATCAGGATGTGCCCTTTGAGAAGCTGGTCGAAGAGTTGCAGCCTGAGCGCAGCCTCGGGCATATGCCGTTGTTCCAGACATTGTTTGCTCTCCAGAATGTTCCGAAGTCGGCATGGAAGCTGGACCGTTTGGATGTGACGGAGTTTCCTTTCACAAAAACCACTTCGAAACTGGATTTGTCTGTTTATGTGGGAGAACGACCTGACGGATTGATACTCACATTCGAATACAGCACCGACCTGTTCAATGCAGTGACAATCGAGCGGATGGCAGGCAACTTCCAAACGCTACTGGAGGGAATCGTTGTAAACCCAGAACAGCGGATCTCCGAGTGCCCCCTTTTGACTAAGCGGGAGCGGGCGCAGTTACTAGTGGAGTGGAACGAGACAGAAGCCGATTATCGCGACGACACTTGCATTCACGAGTTGTTTGAGGAGCAGGTTCAAAAGACCCCTGACGAAATAGCATTAATCTTTGGAAAAGCACAGTTAACGTATGGTCAGTTAAATAGCAGGGCGAATCAATTGGCCCACCTCCTGAAAGCGCGCGGTGTTGGGCCTGAAGTTTCGGTAGGGGTTTGCATGGAGCGCTCCATTGAGATGATTGTGGGACTGCTTGCAATACTGAAGGCCGGAGGGGCATACGTCGGTTTGGAGCCCACCCATCCCACCGAACGTATTTCTTTTATGCTCCGGGATTCTGGCGCCCGGCTCTTACTGACTGAGCAGCGACTGGGTAAGACATTCGCGAGTTGGGGCGGAGAATGCATTTATCTCGATAGCGAATGGCCCGAGATTCCAGTCGCTCCGGTCGAGAATCCTGCGAACCCAGCATCTGTGGCAAACTGCGCTTATGTACTGTACACCTCCGGCTCTACTGGACAACCGAAGGGTGTAGTGAGTGAGCATCGCGCATCGATCAATCGTTTTGCCTGGATGTGGCGTACATATCCTTTTGCTGAAGGCGAAGTTTGTTGTCAAAAGACTTCGCTGAGCTTCGGCGACTCGATCTGGGAGATATTTGGACCACTCTTGCAGGGTGTTCCGTTAGTCTTAATCCCTGACGAAGTGGTGAAAGATCCGAAATTCCTTATCGGCGCACTATCAGCCAACAAAGTTACGCGCCTGGTCCTGGTGCCCTCGCTGTTGCGCCTCATTCTTGAAAGTCGTGAAGATCTGGCCCAACAGCTTGATGCTTTACGCTACTGCGTTTGTAGTGGCGAGACGCTGCCGGTCGAGCTGGCTAAGAGCTTTCGTGAACAGATCCCGCATGCAACCCTAATCAATCTGTATGGTTCTACAGAGGTTGCGGCCGACGTCATGTGCTACGAAGTACGTAACACTAACGATCTCAGCTCCATTCCGATTGGCAAACCCATCGCCAATACAAACGTTTTAATTCTCGATTCGAATCTTCAGCCGGTTCCGCTGGGTGCACTCGGAGAGATCTACGTCGGCGGGGAAGGACTCGCACGCGGTTACTTGAACAATGCAAAGCTGACTGCAGAAAAGTTCGAAGCCCACGGCTTCAGCAGCCGGCCGGGCTCAAGAATGTTCAGAACGGGAGATATTGGACGCTATCTGCCGGATGGAAATATCGAGTATCACGGGCGGCGCGATCGTCAAGTGAAGATACGTGGCTATCGCATTGAACTCAGAGAAATAGAAGCTCAATTAGCGATTCATCCTCGGGTCCATCAGGCCGTCGTTGTCGCCTCTGACAGCGAACGCGGCGATCGACAGCTCGTGGCATATATCGTTGCCGCAGGAGAGGCACCCACCGACACTGAACTACGCGCGCATCTGCGTAGTAAGCTGCCCGATTATATGATCCCGTCTGCGTTCGTGTTGCTTGAAGCGTTGCCACTGACGTCCAGCGGCAAAGTCAATTGGCTGGCCCTACCGCAGCCCACCTGTGCTCAACTTGCGACCGGAAAAGATTTTGTAGCGGCTCGGACTAGCGTCGAAAAACAATTAGCTACTATTTGGGCAGAAGTGCTCAAGCGGGACACGGTAGGTATAAATGACAACTTCTTTGAAATAGGTGGACATTCACTGCTCGCGACCCAAGTCATTTCTCGGGTACGGAAACACTTCCAAGTAGAGATGCCGTTGCGAAGTATGTTTGAATCCCCAACGGTCGCCAGTTTGGCGGCATCCCTGGAGGTTCAGCAGAAAGTCAGACCCGCTTCGGTTCCAGCCATGAGGAGACGTTCTGCAAAGATCGAAGAACTTTCGTCCGAAGAGGTGAACAATCTTCTCGCAACGGTTTTGTCCGAAGCAGATTTAAAGTAATGAGCAGCAAGCTGGCAAACGTCTCAGAATTATCGCTTGAGGAAAGGCGCGATCTCCTTTCCACGCTACTGCGCGAAGACAGCGGTAGCGCGGAGGCTTTCCCTCTTTCATTTGCCCAGCAGCGATTGTGGTTTCTGGCACAACTCGAGCCGGACAATCCTTCATACAACGTCCCTCAAACCCTGCGGCTAAAGGGCGCGCTCAAAGTCGACATTCTCGAACAGGCGATCAATGCCATCGTGGCGCGGCACGAATCGTTACGCACAACTTTCAAGGAAGTAAACGGACAGCCGGTTCAAATTGTCTCACCCGAGCTCCGGATCAAACTGCTCTTTCATGATCTCAAACGAGTGCCTACAGCAGAACGTGAGCCGGAGGCACGACGATTGGCAGTTGCTGAAGCGCAGCGCCCGTTTGATCTTACGCACGACTATTCACTGCGCGCAGTTTTGTTGCGCATCGAGGACGAGGATCACTGGCTGTTGCTGACAATGCATCACATTGTCAGCGACGGCTGGTCCATGGGGCTACTAACGAGAGAACTCTCGATCATCTACCAGGCGCTTGCGACAAACCAACCGATCGATCTGCCCGAGTTGCCGGTTCAGTATGCGGATTTTAGTGAGTGGCAGCGAGAGTGGCTTCAGGGCGAAATACTGGAGGAACAACTGAGGTATTGGCTAAACAGTTTGGCGGGGGCGCCCGCAAAACTGGAACTGCCGACCGATCGCCCTCGCCCGCCGCAGCAATCATTCCACGGTGCAAGTGTTTCGTTGAGACTCTCTGAGAAGCTAAGTGAGTCGCTAATCGAGTTTAGCCGGCGCGAGGTTGTTACGCTTTTCATGACCACGCTTGCCGCTTTCCAGACTTTGCTGTTTCGGTACACAGGGCAGACGGACATCGTGGTGGGTTCCCCGATCGCCGGCCGCAATCGAGTTGAAATCGAAAGCCTCATTGGGTTCTTCGTCAATACGCTGGCTTTAAGAACAAATGTGTCAGATAACCCAACCTTCCGCCAACTATTGGGACGCGTTAAAGAGGTTGCTTTAGGAGCGTACGCTCATCAGGATTTGCCTTATGAAAAATTGATAGAACAGTTAAACCCGGAGCGTAACGTTAGTCATTCACCAATCTTTCAGGTGATGTTTGGCATGCAGAACGCTCCCCGCGAAACTCCCTCGGGGAGTGAATTGACGATAACGCAGGTGCAACTGCCAAGTACGACGGCAAAGTTTGATCTAACGCTGTTTCTTAGCGAGTCAGCCAGTGGGTTGAACTGTTGGCTTGAATACAACACAGATCTTTTTGATAAAACCACGATTGCACGAATGCTCCGCCATTTCGAAAGGTTGCTCCAGGGCATCGTTAACGATCCCGAAAAGCGTCTCTCGAGATTGCCACTCTTGACGGATGCGGAACGCGCGCAGTTACTAGTGCAGTGGAACGATACGGAAACTGAGTACGGCGCTGATAGATGCATCCATGAGGTCTTCGACAGCCAGGTTGAGCGAATGCCGAACGCAATCGCCGTGGTGTCTGAGACGGAGCAGCTAAGTTACGGTGAGCTCAATCGCCGTGCAAACCAACTGGCGCATTACCTGCGAAAACGCGGAGTCGGGCCAGACCAAAGAGTAGGTCTGTGCGTCGAACGTTCTAACGAGATGCTCGTCGGAGTGCTGGGCATCTTGAAGGCAGGCGGCGCGTATTTGCCACTTGATCCCACATACCCACTCGAGCGGCTCTCATTTATGCTCGAAAACGGCGGCGCTAAAGTGCTGCTGACGCAACAGCATGTACAAGAAGGGCTACGCGCCCACTGTGCGGAGACGATATTTATCGACAAAGATTGGGAAGCAATAGCGCGAGAAAGCGGCGTGGGCCCTGAGAGCGTAGGCACTTCAGAGAATCTGGCATACGTAATGTATACCTCTGGCTCGACCGGCAAGCCTAAGGCAGTGGGAATCACTCATCGAAGCGTGCTCCGGCTGGTGAAGGAGATAAACTACGCACAGTTTGGTCCGAATGAAGTGTTCTTGCAGTTTGCGTCACTCTCATTTGACGCATCGACGTTTGAGATCTGGGGGAGTTTGCTGAACGGTGCCCGGCTGGTGGTGACTCCGCCAGGGTTGGAATCACTCACAAAGCTTGGGGAAGCAATCAATCGACATGGTGTTACGACCCTCTGGCTTACAGCCGGTCTTTTTCACCAGATGGTAGAAACAGAGTTGGAAAGCTTACGCGGCGTCCGGCAGCTGCTTGCCGGCGGAGAGGCCCTTTCGGTTCCGCACGTTGAGCAGGCGGCTCGAGAGTTGAAGGGCTGCCAGTTGATAAATGGCTATGGGCCAACCGAGAACACAACGTTCACCTGCTATTATCTAGTGAAACCAGACGAGCGGTTTATAGGCGGTGTGCCGATAGGTTTTCCTGTCTCAAACACCCAGGTATACATACTCGACGATGAACTGGAGCCGGTACCCATAGGGGTCGTGGGAGAGTTATATGCCGGCGGCGGTGGTTTAGCAGTCGGTTATCTAAACGATTCGGCACTAACAGCAGAGCGGTTTGTGCCCGATCGATTGTCCGGAAAACCGGGAGCCCGACTGTACCGCAGTGGCGACCGGGCCCGCTATCGTGCCGATGGGAGCATTGAATTCCTGGGCCGGATAGACCACCAAATCAAACTGCGCGGCTACCGGATCGAACTCGGCGAGATCGAAGCGAGCCTGAAAGAGCACCCCGGTGTGCAAGACGCCGCAGTGTTGGTAGGACACTCGGCGCAGGGAAATGAATATCTGGTCGGCTTTGTTGTTGCGGATGTAAATCACCCTCAGTTTCAGGGTAACTCCCACACTAACCAACTTAAGGAGTACCTGAAAAAGAAGCTGCCGGATTACATGATGCCTGGGTACTTTGTGTTTTTGGAAAAGCTTCCACTCACGCCAAGCGGTAAGGTTGATCGGCGCGCGCTACCTATGCCGAATGGTAACAGACCGGCAGTTGCAGAAACCCATTTAGCTCCGCGCGATGATCTGGAAAGACGAGTGGCGCGCATTTGGAAAAAACTTCTCGGAGTGGAAGAGGTTGGAATACGTGATAACTTTTTCGAACTCGGAGGTCACTCGCTGCTTGCGGTGCGCCTGGTCTCGGAAATCGAGAAAGAAATAGGGCAGCGCCCTCCGCTCATCAGTTTTTTTCAGGGCGCTAATATCGAGTCGCTCGCGCGGCTTTTGCGCGAGGATGTTAGCTCCATTTCCTGGCCCACATTGGTTGAGATTCAAGCTGGCGGATCAAATCCACCTCTCTTCTGTGTCTCTATGCCCAACGTTAATGCGCTTGGATATCAGTCGCTGGCCCGCCATCTGGGTCTCGATCAGCCGGTGTTCGGTTTACAGTCCCAACTTCCTGAAGATCTTGAGGCCGAATACAGTCAAGCGGCTGTGGACCAGCTAGCCACTGAGTATTTAGAAGCGCTACGTGCTGCACGACCAATGGGACCTTACCAGTTTGTCGGATTATGCCGAGGCGCCCATATTGCTTACGAAATGGCGCGACGCCTAGAGCAGGAAGGCCGCCACGTTGCATTCCTGGGTATCCTCGACACGTGGGTGGGAGAGAACACATACAATTATTTATGGTTTCTCGAACAGTATTGGAATCGCCTGATTTGGCTCGCGCGAGTTAGCCCGAGAGAGCAATTTAGCTTCATTAACAAAAAGACTCGTGAGGTGTTAACAAACCTGGGGGCCCATATTTCCACTTTCTTGGGGGCACGATCGCTCAAGCGCAAACACAACCCCATCCACGATTTATATTTTCCTGGGCCAGACTTTGTGCCGCGCACGTACGAGGGACGCATCGCGGTCTTTCGCGTTCGCGAACAACCTCGTAAACGGATTCGAGACCCACAGCTCGGGTGGGGCAAGCTCGCGAGAGGCGGTGTGGATGTACGCCTTATCCCCGGCAGTCATAGTAGCGTCTTGAGAGAACCGCATGTTCAGGGCCTGGCGGCGGAATTGAAAAAATATTTACTGCAGTATTCGAAGGAGCCCGAGTGAAGAATCACTCCAGGCAGAACCTGCAGTATGACTAATTCTTTGAGTAACTTTTCCACCCATTCGGAAGCGGCTGATGGCCGAAGTAGCTTGCGACCGACATCTGAGATCTGCCCGCCCTCTCTCTGGGGAATTAATATTCCCGCCCACTTAACAAAGCTGGCGCAATACAAAGATTTGATCGCGACGCTGAGTGTTCACCGCATCAAGGTCAGATACAAACAATCGGTGCTTGGCGTCTTCTGGGCAGTTTTGCAGCCGCTATCAATAATGCTGATCTTTACATTCATCTTTTCGCGGATCGCAAGAATGCCGAGCGACGGCGTGCCTTATGCACTCTTTGCTTATGCCGCGCTATTGCCTTGGAATTATTTTTCCGCTGGCGTTTCAAACGCCACTAACAGCCTCACAAACCACGCGCAATTTGTCACAAAGGTCTATTTCCCGCGAGAGATTTTGCCAATCACGTATGTGGTTGCCGCGCTCTTTGATTTTGGTGTGGCTTCGACGCTGCTGGTGGGTTTGATGATCTATTACCGCACCTCGCCGACCATTAATGCTCTTTACGCTGTGCCGATCATTTTGGTGTTGACTTGTTTCTCACTGGCAATCTCTTTCTTCTTCTCCGCAGCTCAGGTTCGCTTTCGCGACATTGGCGTAGCTGTTCCGTTGCTCTTGCAGGTCTGGCTATTTGCGACACCGGTCATCTATCCCCTTAGCGCGGTGCCCGAGCACTGGCGGACGCTGTATATGTTGAATCCGATGGTGGGAATAATTGAAAGTTTTCGTCAAGCTATTGTCATGGGTAATGTGCCCGACAGGAATGCCTTAGTGATGTCGGCTGCAATTTCGGTCGTCCTGCTGGTGGCCTCCTACATATATTTCAAATTGGTAGAGGCAACGATGGCCGACTTCGTTTAGCTCGTTATGATTGACCTGCAGTTCGATCGCGTCTCAAAGAAGTACCGCATATATCAGGAGTCAGAAGCGGCGCCTGGGAAACCCCGCAGTTTGACCCGGCGCCTGTGGGGAAACAGGAACGATTTCTGGGCCTTGCGAGATGTGAGCTTCGAAGTCGAACGAGGCGAAGCCCTGGGCGTTATCGGCCAGAATGGAGCAGGCAAAAGTACGATTCTGAAGCTTCTCTACACCATAACAGCGCCAACAAAAGGTCGGATTTCCATTAATGGCCGACTGGCGGCGTTGATTGAAGTGGCCTCCGGTTTTCATCCCGAGCTGACGGGCCGCGAAAATGTTTACCTTAATGGTTCGCTCCTAGGGATGAAGCGGCGAGAGATCAGTAAGAAGCTAGACAACATCGTCGATTTCGCGGGCGTTTCTGCCTTCATCGATACGCCAGTCAAGCGTTATTCATCCGGTATGTACTTGAGACTTGGATTTTCAATCGCGGCACATCTCGATCCCGACATCCTGCTACTTGACGAAGTGTTGGCGGTCGGCGACGCGGAGTTCCAGTCAAAATGCATCGAGAGAATTAATCAGTTGAGAAGGTCGGGGACAACGATTGTTTTCGTCTCTCACAATCTGGGTGCCGTCGAAAATCTTTGCGATCGGGTCCTCTTGTTGCGGCACGGCGAAATATCGTGCAGCGGCACGCCGCGTTATGTGATCTCCGAATACGAGCACATGCTTACCCAGATGCCGACATGGGCATCCGTCGGATTGAACGACAATGCGCCATTGCCAGCGGCTCAAATCATCGCTGTTGAAGTCTTTAATTCAGAGGGACGCAAGACCACGATATTCGCCACCGGAGATGAGGCCAGGGTCGAGGTCGAATATATTGCACATGAGCGAGTTGATGATGCGCTGATGGAAATCTACTTTTACTCGATGTTTGGTAACCTTCACACACATTTTTCGACTGAAGTGGACGGAAAGAATCTCGATCTTGAACGCGGGCGAGGGATAATCGAATTTATTTGTCCGGAGCTTCCATTTGAAGTTGCTTCATTCAAGATTGAGGCAAGTATTAGACGGCGAGGATCATCCTTCAACGACCATATAGATTATAAACACGCTGCTGGAATCAGCATCGTCAAGGGCAAAGCCGTGCATGGAGTATTTCACACGCCGCACAGATGGAGAGTGAAGCGCGTGGCCTCGAAGGAAAGTAGTGATGTGGAGACCCTGGTAAAAAACGCAGATTGATGTTTTGCGGTATTTTGTTTTGGGGTGGCCCGTTATCGAAGATTATTCATGCTCATCCGCGTCTGAGGTTTGTTATTTGTGCCGGAAATCGCCATTTGATTCCGACAGGTCTCGGTTGAATATGCACGCCTTTTGCCAACTATTAAAAACTAGGGACTTAATCTTCTGACGACCGTGGGGCTGAAAGTCTCACGCTCTCTTGCACGCTAGTTCGAGGCATCTAAAACAATCAGAAAAACAGCGATTTCAGCGATGGTGATCGACCATGCCAGCCTCAAAATCTGGTGCTCCATGCTAAGATGCCGTCACAAATTAGCATTTTAGCGAAACTCACAGAGTCTGTAAGTTATTGAGTCTAAACGTGGCGGGGTAGCTCAGATGGTTAGAGCGTGGGATTCATAACCCCAAGGTCGGCGGTTCGATCCCGCCCCCCGCTACCAACATCCTCAATTAACTCAATTAGTTACTGTAACTCGCGAAATTCCAGTTCGAATCATTTGTTGTAAACTTGCTGGAGTCTTTCCCAGAATTAGCCGTCTTCATCGTTTCAAACCTTCAAAAACACTCAGCTTTTTGCGCGAGTGTCGCGCAATATGGACCATGCTTAGGAGCACCAACCCCATGGTGTCAAGTCGATTTAATGCGTCGAGGAGTTCAGCTTGAAACCGTTAGGGGAAGCCGACGACGGCCTAAGATTCGATCCCGTTTTTACGCTATGAAGTTAGTGGATCACTTTTCAACTGTCCGATTAGAGTCGGAGTTGGATTTTGACCACCACTGTTAAGGTTGTCCGAAAGGACGTGCGGGTTCGACTCCCGCCCTCGGCACCAGAAGCACAATCTAATTGCTCTATTTACGTGATTTGCTCGCATTCGCACTCCGGCCTGTCACAACTAAGGCACAAACTTTATTAGTATCTGCGTGTTAATCGCTGCCACCTCGCGCTTGTGCAGCTTCATCTTTAGAACGATTGGTCCATCAACATCGTCGGTACGTTGCTTGAGTCACTAAAGATCCTATACTTCTTCCCGGTTGCTTTTCGTATTGCTGATTGATTGACGTCGCTTGGTATTGCGTGAAAGTTTGTGTGGCAGTGGGATTGTTGGAAGACGAATTCGCATCGGAAACCGTCTAGACATCGATCTCAGCAATCGTCTTCGCTGACTGTCAATTTGTGAGACACGGCCTGTGGGTCCACGTAACCATTACAACCTCAATTCCGTCATTAAGTGAGAAGTCGCTATTTGACGAAAGGACCATTTTACTTTGTTGTTTTGGTGGGGAATTTTCAATTGGAAATGTAAAGGGTCCTTTCCAGTCCTTAGGATCAATGTTCACTGGAAAAGCGAAAACAATGGATACATTTTCATATGAATAGGTTGTCCAACCTTCTCTACCTCCGAGGTCGGTAACTCTAAAAGGATCCTTGATCGCGCCACGTAACCTTGGTGGTATCAGTTGGTTCAAGACTCCTTTCAGTTCTTCGAAAGGCAGCGCTTTCGACACAGGCTTCATTCCCTTGGACAGTTGCTTCCGGTACAGCCTGGCCCGACAAACTTGACCATCGGACGAGTATTCGGGGGTCATCGAAATATGAGCACTGGCCGAATACCCATCGGTCGGTTTGCCGTAATCTTTTTCGAAAGCGCTTGATGTTTGTCCATGCGCCGTACTCAAAAAGAGACAAAGAATTAGAATAGCTAATATGACTCTCATTATCACTTCCTCCATTGAAGTGGACCAATACATTGCCTTGCGCGTCAAGCATTGAAACGATTTCTTGATTTTAAAACCTTGGGCAGATCATCCTCGGGTGAAATTGATACACAGTTACAGGCGACATGATGAAGGTATAATTACTCATACTTCGTCCTGTGGCAGGATTGACGAATGGGTTAACTTGGCCAGTCGCGGGGTTTACGTTTGTAAGGGTCCGCGTGTGAACAGCCACCGCTAAATCTAGGCTAGGTGAGAGCATTGTCATAACATGTGTCTGAGATACCGTATTAGGATTCTCTAACAGCGGCTTAATTATGGCCACGGCCTCCTGAGGTGTCTTGACACCTGTCTCCCCGCGTCCGACTAAATCGTTAATAGTACCACTTGGACTTGTCACTGGATTCGGAGTTATGTTCGTAGTTGTCGGAATTACCTGCTCTTGAATGGTTACATTCGGAATCGGCTTTCCATTCTGATCGAGCGGGGTGAGCGTGAGGATAGTCCCAACGCCTGTGAACGGCGTTCCGAATGGAGTATTAAACATTGTATTTGGAGCCACAACCGTTGTAACGGCGACGGACGTCGGAACTTGATTGACGGGTTGCGCTGCAGGTGCGGGCTGCGCCGGCTCGGGTTTGTCTTTGTCTTTGTTTGGGTCTTGGGGTGCGAGGCCCAAAGGATCGACAAGACGCAACGGATTATTCAAGACGTAGCTATAACGGTTCCAACCTTGTGGCAGCGAAGTTTGTCCGCTAGCCAAGAGCGGATCAGCAGAGGTGAAACGACCCAGCATACTACCGTAGTACCTAGCCCCGAAGTAATCAAAGCCCGTCTCGATGTCCCGTTCCTTTTGGGTGAACCGTTGCCTTAGTCCGTCAGCAACGCTGTAGCCCATGCCAGTAGTGCGGCTGCCGATGCCAGAGCCGATTTCTTCGCCGAAGGGCTTGTAGTCGTGGCGGCTGACAACACCGGCAGTGGAGTTAGTGACAACGCGTGGAGTGCCGAGGTTATCGGAAGTCGTGTAGCGCGTGCCGTTCGAGTTCACCGCGGTTGGCTCAATGGTGGCTAGCAACCCGCTGGCGCCGTAGATGTATTCTTTCTGCAACGCGCCGCTCGCCCCGCTGAACTCCGCAATCTCTTGCCCGCCAATGCCGTAGATGAAGCGCAGATTCTCGCCGACCAGCTTGCGCACGCGCTGGCCTTCGCCGTCATAGGTGTAAGCCGAAAGAGTATCGACTTTGAGAATCTTGTTCTCCGCGTCGAACGTGTAGGCGTGCATCGTGTCATTGGTTAAGTTGCCGGCTGCGTCGTAGGAGTAGCCGCTCGTAGTGATGCGATTCGTGGTTGAACTAAACGCGAGGTTGTAGCTGCCGCCGCCGTAATCAATCTGCCGGTTGCCGTAGCGGTCGTAAGCATTCGTCTGCGACCAGGCCGAGCCGCTTTCGGAAGACGTCGTCAGCCGGTTCAAAGAGTCGTAGCCAAAGCTCTGCGTGTAGCTCAAACCGCCGCCGCTGTAACCAATGCTCTGCACGTTGCCGTTGTTCGTTGTCGTGCCGTAGCTGTATGTCAGATCGACGATGGAAGTCGGCGAGCCGCTCGTGCCGAGTTTGATCTCATTCGGCTGGAGCCGATTGTTGTAAGTAAGGGCATGAATGAGGCCGTTGCCATAGGTTT